>Ga0180435_10000870_pt1 | contig 31851 bp, 28 predicted proteins | sample SS_ome_3_FD_132467 | JGI IMG/M metagenome (GOLD analysis project Ga0180435, IMG submission 132467) | Hypersaline lake sediment archaeal communities from the Salton Sea, California, USA - SS_3_S_1 metaG | ecosystem: Environmental > Aquatic > Non-marine Saline and Alkaline > Hypersaline >... | reverse complement strand
GGGATAATGTTTTCAATCCCTTTGCAGACTGAGGTTAATCCAGGTAGAAAAAGAGAGGCATTATGCAAAAGCGTAAATGAGAAAAGCGCCAAATATCATAACCAGAGAACCAGCTACACGGCTATGAGCTTCCATCAAGGCGATCGCCCAGGAAATTGATCGCTTAAAACGTTCACGCCCCATGACTATCAAGAAAAGTGCGATAGTAATACAGAACCAGGCAATGATGTCGGTTATGAGAGAAAATCTAGATAGGCTGGATTGGAACAGCAGCAATAGACCAAAAACAATCCTGACAGCGACATTGAGCACATGAAGCAACAAGCCATCCACGTGCTTGCGCAGGAATCCGCATATCCGTTCAGGGGTTAACGCAAGAATGAACCCAGTCCCAAAAGTAATAGTCCCAAAAAATATTATCAATGCGACCATGATTCATTCTTTCAGTATGGAATAATTTGGGCCCTTGTCGATACGATATTTTATGCTATCGCATAGGGTATCATGTTTGATGGCGCCTTGCCAGGCGCGAGGCTGTGACGGATTATATTTAAAGGAGTTTTCCAGTTGCGCAGCTGAACCACTGTCGCTCAACCCGGCTCTACCGAGACATTTGCGATATTCGTCTGATTGATTTTTGCTGAGTACATCGCTTTATCGGCCAGATCTACGAGCCGCATCAAATCGCTCTCATCTTCAGGATAAATACCGCAGCCGGCGCTGAAACCCACTTTTATCACGGTATCGCCTATCTCTATTGGCCTGGTCGCATCACCGCATATTTTTTCTGCTATACGGTTTATCAGGCCTGGCTTGTCCGCGGCATTCGTGAGGTTAAGCAGGACCAGGAACTCATCACCGCCCATCCTGAAAGCAATGTCATCGAAACGTATGCACCTGTTCATTCTGCTTGAATAAACTCTTAAAACCGTATCGCCAACACCATGACCATATTGGTCATTAATGGGCTTGAAATTATCGAGGTCGATATAGATGAGACCGATGGTTTTCCAGTTGCGCAGAATTCTGCTGTTTGGTTCTGTTATTGTTCGCAGGTAGCGACGATTGTACAAACCGGTCAGGGTATCCCGGTATGAAGTATTTTCAAGGCGCTCCATCTCTTTCTGCAGAGACGTGAAATCCTGAATAATTGCCACGCCGTACAAGTGTTGATCAATAGTAACCGATGCGATGGAAATTCGAGCGTCGAACACATTGCCAGAACCGGTAACGCACGGCAGTATGCCCCTGGTCATCATTGCCCGGGCAGGGGATTTTGCCCGTATGAACTTCTTTACCGCCTCGGGGTGATCGATGTTCTCTGGAGGCCGCATGAGATTATCCAGCACCATGCCGGACATCTCTGCTGATTTGTACCCAAACATTTCCGCACAGACTGAGTTTGCAAAAATAATCTCAGAGTATTCATTCACGATTAATATCGCATCGCCCAGGTTCTCTAAAAAGCGACTGATTTCCTGGAAATATTTCATTTTTTCGTGGTGGTAGAGATTCGCTTACGCTGGTGGCGGGGCTTGTTCGTATTTATCTGATAATAGAGATGAATCCGAAATCATGCACATGGCGTACGGGAAGAAATGTGGAGGCGGTTCCCGTTCATCAATACAATCAGGATGACCAGCTCCTGTAAGAAAAACGGATTGTCGCATACAATCAAGGTGTGAATGAAGATGTTCCCCGGACATAGTTATATAGTGAGCATAAAATACCCGTTGGCAACGCGACGTTTGCGCGAAATGATCATATTAGTTGGCCGGCCCATCATCAATGATAATAATCATATGTGTATCTATCATTCGAGTACGTCCTGTGTCTGATCGTCGGAAAAACTATTGTTGGCCATGCTTTTGGCAGACGCTTTCCTGGGGATATTTTGAAAGCCCCTGAGCAGCAGGAACGCAAACAATCCGCCGACGATACCCCCCAGGTGCGATTCCACGATCGGGATGCCGAGATTACCGGTGTGCAGGGACGCAAAAAGAACATGTCCTGATGAAACTTCATGGACACTTTTCAAGCCGCTTGCAGCTGCCAGCAGTGTACCCGCCGCTAACCGGATATAGCGGTTTCTTTCTGGTGCAGATGAATTGCCAAATATCCAGGAGAGGCCAAGAAAAAACATCAAGCCATGGGCTGTTCCGGAAAGACCGCACAATCCATATTGGTCAATCAGGGAAGACATCAGCAACGAGACGACCAGACTGCCCGCTGAGCAGCATCCGGCAGCGAACAACTTGTGAAGGGTGCTGCCCAGCTTCGTCTCCTGCCAGAGAATTGCTACGGCAGCGGCATCCAGGATAAGATGATACCAGCTCACATGGACGAATGGGTGGCTGATGATGCGCCACCACTCCCCGTTTGTAATGGCGGTTGTGTTATAGCACAGTATTGATGCATCGGCGGCGGAGAATAAATGGACATTGCAGACGGCCAGCAGCACTATGAATATCCCGGTCACAACTGCGGGAGCTCCCGGGGAAGGGGGCAGGCTGAAGCCTGCCCCCGCGGCGCGTTGCTTGGAAAAATAGAAAGGCATGATTATTTCCCCGCATACCGTCTGACGATCAGCCCGGCGATCAGGACAACCATGAGGAACCACGGGCCGACCGGACCGGAACCGACACCCGGTGATTGGGAACCTTTGAACATGCCGCCGTCCGGGGTGTTGTCAACCCGGTAGCTTTTCACCGGCGTGGTCTGCCGCTGCTGCTGTGCGGCTCGTTCGCGCCGGACGCGGTCCGCATTCCGGCGCTCAATGCCGGCCCCTTCAAATTCCTGCTCGTCGAGAACCACCATGGAGGTGTAGTCGGTAACCAGGGAGTACTTCTCACCCAGGTCAACGATTTCGCCGCGCAGTTTCTCGGTCTCGCCGGTGATGTTTATTTCGGTCATGATATCTTCTATGGCTGACAGCGCCCAGAGTCTCTCTATTTCAGGGTTGTCGATGTCGGCGTCGGGCAGGACCGCACCGGTCGTCCATTCATGTTCGGTGCCCGATATCTTGGCAGACAGGGCAATGGATACCGGACCGGGACTGGTATAGGTGCCGAACATCACGAGCTGCTGGCCCTGGTACAGCGTGGGCGGATGAACCGGCGTCAGGTTGTCGATTTTTCCCCCTGAAAATTTCACCTCGACATCGTGCAGGGCTGCGAAAAGAACCTTGTTTTTGGCCTGCAGGATACGTCCGTAAATGTCTTCGCTCATCGAGATGTCCATCGCGAATCCGCCGGAAGCACGGGCCAGGGTCTCGAGCAATGGCCGGTTGGCGCTGTTGCCCATCACGAACGTAAACAACCGTATATCGCGGGAATCGAGCAATTTGATGAAATCAGCATGGTTCTGCGGCCCGATGTTGGCGACGCCGTCGGTAACGAGCACCATTGCCGTGGTGCGTTCGCCGTCGTGATGTTTCAAACCCTCCCGCAGTCCTTCATGGAGCGCGGTGCCGCGCTCGGCGGCGATGCCCTCGAGCCTGGTCAATACGTCGTTCACCGCTTCAGGCGTCGCCGGTACAAAACCGTTGGTCAGGTCCTGTGCCGAATCGTTGAACGTAACGACCCGGAAGCGGTCGTTGGGTGACATCTTTCCGATGGCCCGCGAAACGCCGTCGGCAAGCATCGTGATCTTGCTGCCGTGCATGCTTCCCGACCTGTCCAGCACGAAAACCCAGTCAACTCCCTCTGAAATGCGGGAAAGGGAAGCTCCCGGTGTAATGGTGAGCATGAATGTACCGCTTTCGGCGTCGGCCATCTTGAATGGGACCAGTTCGACCCGGGCCGGTACCGTATCGTCAAGGCGATAATAAAAAATGATATCGGTATCGAGACGCGCCCCTTCCTTGCTGTCGAGGTGCGCGCGATAGAGGTGGCCGCTGCCCGGACCTTCCGCGGCGTCACTTGAGATCTGTTCTATCTGCGCCTGCGGATGGGCAGGCAGGCGAACGTCCTTGATCGGTTGGGTGGATTTGAGAACCAGGTCGAACGTGAACGTTTCCCGTACGCTGTCGTCGACGGACCAGAATGCTATCCGCTCATCGTCGACTCCGCCTTCAGCCAGCGGATACACGTAACGGCCGATATTAAGATCGATGTGCAGCGGCTGATAATAGACGAGCCTGACCCTGGTTGGTTTATCAACCCTGACCGGATGCACGGATACCTGAAAGGTTTTATAGTCGTCCTTCCCGGCAATGGCCGTATCCTTGCCCTGGGCTTTCTGGTCTTCGTAAATCTCGGTGGCCCATTGCTTTTCGAGTACTTCGCCGATAACTTCCTGTCCGTCGATCCACAGGCTCAATTCGGACAGGCTGGCCTGCTTCGGCAACGGAAACTGGTAGACGGCTTCGAGTTCGGTACCGCCGGTGTTTACGAATACCTGATCGACCTGGGTCTTGGCATACCCGTTGTTGATTACCACCTTTACGTCGTGACGTTTAATAGATATCTGCGAATCGCTTCCATTGACCGGCTTGAGCAGACCGGCGGCCTCAGAACGGACAAAAACGCCCATGATCAGGAAAAAGATAAATCCGGCAATGAGAGCGGTAATGAATGATCCGCCTGACTTTTCTGTGGTATACATAGCAGCACCTCCATGGTCTGAGTTTGAGGGTGAATGGTTTGTACGATTTATCGCACAATCCGTGCCATGTTTGTATTATGAAGGTATGTTGCCGTAATTGTGAGATTATCGGGCCGGCCTATCATTTTGAAAAAAAATTTAGTATTCCCTCCGTACATATTATGAACGAGTTCTGTTCATATAATGTACAAAGATAAAGATATGGCGAGTGGTAACTTCACCAAGACTTCAGTAAAAATATTCGCAGGCATCACGATTTTGGGTGTGTGGCTCTGTGCCGTTTCACTGTATCACACGCATAAACCGCTGCCTGACGGACTTGAATACAGCGGTGGTATGCTGACGGTTGGAGAGGATGATTTTGCGTTTCTCTACGATTTGACCGCTGTGGGTCCGGACGGTGAAAGATTAGTTGAGCAACAGATTTTCGATACCATTTTCGAAACCATAGCGAATGCACGAAGATATATCCTGATCGACATGTTTCTTTTTAATGCCTGCGGCACCGAGCCTGCTGTGCATAGGAATCTGTCACACGAACTGGCCCAGCGGCTGATCGAGCAGAAAAAGGCGGTTCCGGCTCTTGAGATAGATTTCATTACCGACCCGATCAACACGGTCTACGGGGGGACGATATCCCCTGAAATCGAACAGCTGAGGCGTGCGGGGATCAATGTGATTGTCACCGACCTGCACCGCATCCGCGACAGCAATTTTCTTTACTCCGCGTTTTGGCGAACCTTTCTGCAGTGGTATGAATCAGGCCCGGAAAACGGATGGCTTCCGCATCCGTTTTCCGGGCAAGGTGATGTGACGCTGGCGGGGTATCTCGATCTGGTCAATTTCAAAGCAAATCATCGAAAAGTGATCGTGGCCGACTCCGGTGATCAGATGGTGACGATGATCACGTCCGCCAACCCGCACGGCGGCAGCTCCGCGCACGGCAATGTTGCGGTTGCGGTACGAGGGGACCTCTGGCGTGATGTCTACCGAACCGAATCAGCGGTTGCGAAGATGTCGGGCGGATCTTTGGCCACGGTTGACGTCCTGGACAGGGGAGGGCGGCAGGAAGGCTCGATTCGCCTGAAACTTCTGACCGAGAAACGGATCAAGCAATCTATTCTGGCTGCCTGCAAAAACCTGGGAGAGAACGATGCGATACGACTTGCGATGTTCTACCTGGCGGACCGAGATATTGTACGCGCGCTGCTTGATGCAGCTGAGCAGGGAGCCTCGGTGCGCTTGATACTCGACCCGAACAGGGATGCGTTCGGCTACGAGAAAAACGGTATTCCGAATCGGCAGGTCGGAGAAGAGCTGGTCGAAGCCTCCGCCGGCAGGATTCAGGTACGGTGGTACGATACGCATGGAGAGCAGTTCCACCCAAAGCTGTTTGTCAGGGAAAACGTTGATATGATGACGATGATTACCGGATCGGCGAACCTGACCCGGAGAAATCTCGATAATTTCAACCTGGAAATCGATGTCTATGCGGAAATAGATAAGCCTTCGCCAGCAGCAGATGCCGTTCATACGTATTTTGAACGTATGTGGCTCAACAGCGATGGCAATTATACGGTTGAATTCGAGACCTATCGCGACACGTCAAAGGTAAAATATCTGCTGTATCGGATTCAGGAGCGACTTGGCCTTGGCACCTTCTGATCGCCTCTCATTCCGTTGTAAAGCAACCATTTTTTCCCTGCGGATCCCGTCATCGCAGCTCGATATTCCACAGCTGCGAAAGATACGACTTGTCAGGGTTGATCAGGTCCACCCGGTGAAACCCATGCTCGGCGGGATATGCCTGTGCAATGCTCGACAGGTCGGCTGCACAATTACCGCCGCATCCGGTCAGCAGGCTTGCGACTATGCCGGTACAAATTAATGAAGCGACGAGTATCGCCCAGAACAGATAATCAAGCAGGCATTGTTGAAAAATTGCATTGTTCATGATGCCCTCCCGGTATCGGTTTGCTGTTGCCGAAGTGATTACATGAATCATGCCTTTTTCTTGCTTTTTTGTAATTATCTGCATTGATTAGGAAAATGACTTTGAGCGGTGGTTTGATTTGCAATCATCGATAATTTGTGATCATATCATGTACGGGATATGTACAAAATATGACCTCCTGGAGCATGTTATGAATGACCGCGATCGTACCTTTTTCTTGAATATCAAGCGCGCTATTACGTCAAACCCGTTCAGCAGCAAGCGTACCGATGCCGACCGGGAACTGGCGGGAATCGGCGGGGCGGGTTCGGAATCGAGTGATATGCTGGCCCCCGCGCTCGAGCGGGTTGCAAAAAAGCTCGAAACGTTTGAGAGAACCCGCGGAAGAAAGTCTGGAGAAGACCTCGACCTGTATCATTACGGGAAACTGTTTGAAATGTTCCATCGCTATCTCGTTCCGTTCGATACGCTGATCGCTAATCAGATTAAACAGGGCGATGTATCATGCACCGTAACCTTTGCCGGGGAAATTCTGCAGGAACTGCATGCGGCAGGATTTGCCGAACATCAGTCCGTGAGGTATCTCGCGCTTTTTTACCAGATGCGCAGGGCGTTTTACTTCATCAACTCGATTGCCGGGCAAAGCCGGCCTGTCCTGGATTTGAAGAAGGCGCTGTGGAACAACATATTTACCGGCGATCTTGAACTATACGACGATTACCTGTGGAACCGGATGGAAGATTTTTCGACCATGCTGCTCGGTGAAACCGGAACCGGCAAGGGACTGGCGGCTTCGGCCATCGGCAGATCGGGATACGTCCCGTTTGATGAGAAAAAAAATGTGTTCAAAGAAAGCTTTGCGAAGAGCTTTGTGTCGATCAATCTGTCGCAATTTCCGGTTCAACTCATTGAATCGGAATTGTTCGGTCACAGAAAGGGGGCCTTTACCGGCGCCGTGGAAGCGCACAGGGGCATCTTTTCCAGGTGCAGCGCGCATGGGGCCATTTTCATAGATGAAATTGGTGATGTCTCGATCCCGGTCCAGATCAAGCTGCTGCAGGTACTGCAGGAACGCATCTTTACACCCGTCGGCAGTCACCATCGTGAAAAATTCAGGGGCAGAGTGATAGCGGCGACAAATCGACCGCTCTCGCAGCTGCGCAGGGAGGGTAAATTCAGGGAAGATTTTTATTATCGCCTGTGTTCCGATGTTATCGAGGTTCCGCCGCTGCGCAGCCGTCTGCAGGATAATCCCGACGAACTGCGCACCATTCTGTCATTTACCGTAGAACGCATTATTGGCAGGCCGTCTGCCCGGCTCGTGGAAAAAATCGCCTTCAAACTGGACAAAGAGGTTCCGGAGCAGTACCAATGGCCGGGGAATATACGTGAACTTGAACAATGCGTGAGACAGATTCTGCTCAACGGTTCATACAGCTGGAACATGGGTGATTCGACGTGTGAACATCCCCTGCTCGCCGATATGGAAAACGGCAGCGTCACCGCCGCCCAATTGCTTGCCGGGTATTGCGGGCGACTCTATGAAAAACACGGGAGCTATGAGGCGGTGGCAAAAATCACGGATCTCGACCGCCGCACGGTCAGGAAGCATGTTGTAAATGACCAGACCAGGCAAGAATAAAATCAGCATCGAATTAGGATAAAACACGGAGAAAAAGCAATGACTGAATACCGGCACGAGTTCTGGAAGATAAAACTCGAGGCGTGTGCGGAAAAACTGGCCGAAAATAACTTTGTTTCGTTTATCGCCGAAACCTGCGAACATGCAGCGGAAATATTTGCGCAACAGATACGTCCGCACCTTGATATTGCGACGGTCTCCATCGGCGATTCAATGAGTCTGTTTGATACCGGTATCCCCGATATGTTGAGAAGTGATCCCGAAATTTCATTCCTCGATACCTTTGAAAAAGGCGTAGACCGGCAGGAAATAATCGAGCGACGGCGTCAGGCCCTGCTGGTCGATCTGTTTTTAACCGGATCAAATGCGGTCACCGAGCAGGGACAGCTCGTCAACCTCGATATGGTCGGTAACCGGGTCGGGGGATTGACGTTTGGCCCCAAACATGTAGTGCTGGTTATCGGAAGAAATAAGATCGCCGCTGATCTCGACGGTGCGATGAAGCGTATCCGCACCCTGGCGGCACCGCTCAATGCCGCCCGTCATGAAGGGTGGCGAACGCCGTGCGTGAAAACGGCCCGCTGCATGAATTGTAAAAGCCCCGATCGCATATGCAACACCTGGGTAATAACCGAAAAGTCGTATCCAAAGGGCCGCATCAAGATCATTCTTGTTAACCAGGATCTCGGGTTGTAAGAGAGGAGCGTCTTTTTGTGCAGGTTAATCGAAATTAGGTTGATCGATGGTTCATTTTTTAATATATTGTCGACAATAGCAATATCGACCATATCTATCGTGCAGAATTTCTTTCAAGCTATCACAGCAGGTTATGCGATACGATGGTAATTGAGAAAAAAATCCTCGGTCTCGGCCACCAGGTAGCTGAAATACTCTCGGCGGAAATACTCGAGGGTGAGATACGCGGTGGTGACCGCCTGATCGAACAGGAACTGCAGGCGAAATTCGGCGTCAGCCGATCTCCGCTGCGGGAAGCGTTCAGGGAGCTCGAAAAAAAAGGGCTCGTCGAAATTATCCCCAGGCGCGGAACATTCGTAAAATCTGTCGAGCGTCAGGATATTATCGATCATTTCCCGGTACGGGCGGCGCTGGAAGGGCTGGCGGCTGTGCTCGCTCATGCTGCGCTCGGCGATGATGAACGGGAAATGATGAAACAGGAGCTGGCGATGATGGAGACGGCCGTCAAAAAAAAGGACACAAGCCTGTTTTTCAAGCATCATCTTGTCTACCACGAGCTGTTCATCAACGGTTCCGGCAACGAGCTGCTGATCAACACCCTGAAAACACTGCGCATGCAGTCGCTGTGGCATCGTTTTTCATACCAGTACTATCAGGAAGACCTGCAGCGCTCATACCGCGTCCATAAACATATTCTCAATATGCTGCTCGATCCCGGTGCCGACACACAAAAGCTCAGGGAACTGGTTGAAGACCATATCAATCGGGCGGTCGAAAACTTCCTGCTGTATGTCGAACAATTAGAAGATGACGAACACTGAAAAAAACAGATCAAGGAGTAGCGGGGTGCTTACCGGAGACCGAAAAATCGTTCTTGAACTCATGCAGGCGTGGTCCGTGATATCGCGAACAAAAGGCGCTCAATACGCCATCTGCTGGCTGCACAGGATTTCCGGCTGCCTGCTCGTAGTATACGTGCTGCTGCATATCAACACGCTGGCTGCGCTTGCAGATCCGGAAGTGTACGCCCGAAAGGCCGAGTTTTTCAGCGGCTCGTTCATGGTGTTTCTCGAGTGGCTGCTGGCTTTACCGGTGATTTTTCACTGCCTCAACGGCGGCCGGGTGATGGTTTACGAACTATTCGATACGGCGTTGGATGCCCGGCTCTCGCGCGTCCTGTTCTGGCTGTGCGGTGGATATATGATTCTACTCGGTTACTTCATGATTCGCGGGGACCAGCAGGTATCCGCTCATTTTTTCTGGGTCATTGTCGTTATTGCAAGTTTGTCTGTCAGTTATCTCGTTTTCAATAGAATCCGCCGTTCACGAATCGGCATGTTCTGGAAAATGCAGCGGATGACCGCTGCATTTTTATTCCTGATGGTTCCCGCCCACATGATTTTCATGCATTTGAATCCGCAGAACGGCAAAGATGCCGCTTTTATTATTGAGCGCATCAATCAGCCGTTTGTTGCGGTGGTGAACATACTGCTGGTGCTGTCAATCCTGTATCACTGCGGATACGGGGTAATCGGCATCGTCAACGACTACCTGAAGCCCGGCCAGGCACGCACCAGCTGCATGATCGGGGTGATACTGATCCTGTCAATGTTCGGGTTTCAGGGAATCAGGCTGATCCTGTCAATATAACCGGGGCGATTCAAGCAGGAGATTATGAAGATAACGATCGATTCTACCATTTCATGTGATGTGCTGATTGTCGGGGCCGGTGGAGCTGCACTGCGGTGTGCGGCTGAAATACTGGAAAATCGCCCCGATGCAAAGGTGATTGCCCTGACCAAGGTGACCCACCCGCAGAAATCCCATACCGCTACGGCGCAGGGAGGGCTGGCGGCAGTCGACCCGAAAGACCCGACCGATTCGACGGTTTTCCACATGTTCGATACGTGGAAAGGCTCGGACTGCACCGCCGATCAGAACGTCGTGAAGCGGATCTGCGAATCGGCCTGGGAACAGATCCTGTGGCTCGAAAACCGGGGGATGCATTTTTCCAGGAATCGAGATGGGAGGCTCAGCAAACGGACGTTTGGGGGGCATACGCGGAATTTTGGGGAAGCCTCGGTTTACCGGGCGGTATTTGAAGCTGATCGTACCGGAAAAGGCATCATGGATACCGGCTGGGGAGAAACGCTTAAAAAGGGCATTACGTTCATGACCCAGACCATCGGCGTAGAACTGCTGATTGATGGTGGTCAATGTTTCGGGGTGGTTGCATTCAGGCAGAAGGAAGGGCGCTTCGTCAAAATCATGGCGAAGACAACGGTCCTTGCCACGGGCGGTTCAGGACAGGTTTTCAGGGTGACGACCAACTGCCGCCAGAATACCGGCGACGGGCTGGCCCTCGTCCTGCAGAGCGGACTGCCGGTGATGGACCCGGAGGCGGTGCAGTTCCATCCCACCGGCATCGTCGGGCCGGGCATCCTTGCCAGCGAAACGCTGCGGTCGGTCGGGGGCATTTTGAGAAACTGCGACAACGAACCATTCATGGTCAATTACGCCCCGAAGATGAAGGAACTGGCGCCGCGTGATCTTGTTGCCCGGGCAATAGAATCCGAGATCAGGGAAGGCAGGGGCATCGTCAACCCCGATCACGACATCGCCCATGTCTGGATCGACCTGCGGCATCTTCCTGATGAGGTTCACGAGAAGCAGATCCCAGAAGTCTCCAGCTTCTTCAAGCACTATGTGAACCTGGACACGAAAACCGACCTCTGTCCGGTCAGGCCGAGCAATCACTATCACATGGGAGGTATCCCGACCACGGAATTCGGGGAAGTGCAGGATGCTCGGCAGCAGATAGTCGGCGGACTCTTTGCCGCGGGGGAATGTGCTGCAGCAAGTTTTCACGGATTCAACCGGCTGGGGACCAACTCGATCCTCGAGCTGATTACGATGGGACAGCTTATCGGACAAAAAGTTATCGATTACATGGATGCCGCATCCGACGCGCAGCATGACGCAGAACCGCACTACACCGCGGAGCAGTTCTCCGGGTATTTCTCCAGCTCGGGCCCCGAAAGTATCGGCCGGCTCCGCGCAAGACTCCGGGCGACGATGACGGAGCATGTGAGTGTATTCAGGACCGAGGAATCAATTTCCGGAGCACTGGCGGTGATCGAGGAAATCAAGGAGAAACGGAACCAGACTGCGCTGAGCTGCAAGGAGACGGTAATGAACCAGGAACTGCTGCAGCGCTGGGAACTGGATAACCTGCTGATCATCTCCGAATCGATCGCCAGAGCGGCCCGATATCGAAAAGAGTCGCGCGGGGCACACTTTCGCGATGATTTCGATACTCGCAGCGATGAATTCAATCATCATACGCTGGCGTCGATGAAGGATGACGGCACGTTCGAACTGGGCAAACGCGATATCGATATGAGCGTGTTGGCGGCCGGCGGCGAACACAGCGACAAATTTGATTTTATCGAACGGAAATATTGAACGGTCAGTTACTGCAAACCGGTGAACAAATGAAAAGCTACGATTTAACGCTCCATATTTATCGTTATGATCCGCAGAAGGAGAAACCGTGGTTCCAGACATATGAAGTCACGGCCGGCCCGATCATGCGCTTTGTCGATGTCCTGCGGATGATCAACGATGAACAGGACCCGAGCCTTACGTGGAACTCATCGTGTGAACACGGACAATGCGGCACGTGTTCGATGAAAATAAACAATAAACCGATGCTCGCCTGCGACCTGCTGGTGGAAAATGCAGTCGAGTATTTTGGAACCCGGGAATTCAGCATTGAGCCCCTGCAGATCGCACCGGTTGTCAGGGACCTGGTAATCGATACCGATGTGGCCTACGAGAAGGTGGACCGGGTCAAACCGTATATCATCGATCCGCTTCCGCCCGACCCGGGAGGAGAAGAGCACCAGATCGATCCCGATGAGCTCGACGCCTATGTCGATGCGACGCGCTGCATCAACTGTTTCTGCTGCGTATCGGCCTGCATCAGCAGTCACGACACTTTCCTGGGGCCCAATGCGCTGCTCGCCTCAATTGTGCGGGTTCTGGATCCGCGGGAACAGGAAAAGGAAGAACGGTTGCACGATCTCTACAGTGAAAACGGCGTGTACCGGTGCCATACCTCCCGGGCATGTTCGCATGTATGTCCCAAGGATATCGACGTTGCCCACTTTATCGCGCTGGCCAAAAAAGGATTCGACACGAAACGGAGCTGAAACGTGGAAAATAACAGGAAAAGAACAATCAGCAGGCAGATTGCCGAGCGATGCGGCGAAATCGATGCAGCGCATCTGGATGAAGCAGTTGTGGACCGTACCAAATATCTGCTGCTGGATTTTCTCGGCTGTGCCGTTCGCGGCAGCCTCAGCGATTCTTCGGGGCCTGCGCTAAAAGCTGCGCTGAGGCACGGAGGCGGGAGTGCAGACGTGCCGGTCGCCGGCAGCGACGTCAGCTGTGAAGCATCATGCGCGGCCCTTGCCATGGGGATTGCCGCTCATTCAATTGAACTCGATGATGTCGTTAACAGCGCGTCATTGCATCCGGCGGTCGCGGTGATGCCGGCTGCGTTGAGTATCTGCCACCGGGAAAAACGCGGGGGCGCCGCGCTGCTGACAGCAATCGTAGCAGGATATGAGGCCATGGTAAAGCTGGGAGTTGCGGTCGATCCGGCCGCCCACTATGGCCGCGGATTTCATCCAACGGGTACCTGCGGGACCTTCGGTGCGGCGGTCGCGGCCGCAAAACTGCTGGATCTCGATACAGACCAGATGCAGAACGCTATCGGCATCGCCGGAAGCCAGGCGGCGGGCTCGATGGAATTTCTCGCCGACGGCGCCTTTACCAAGCGGTTCCATGCCGGTTGGGCCGCACACGGCGGAATTATAGCCGCCACCCTTGCCCAAAACGGATTTACCGGACCGAGCACAATTATCGAAGGAACGTTCGGATTTTTAAACAGTTACTCAGCAAACCCGGATCCGGGAGCGGTGCTCAACGGGTGGGGCTCACCCTACGAAGTGATGAACACGTCGATAAAACCCCATTCGTGCTGCCGCTATAAACAGGGGGCCATTGACTGCCTGTGCGCCCTTGCCGCGGAACACAACCTGCAGCCAGCAGATGTTCACAAGATTACCGTTTCCATCCTCGATGCCGGTTTTGCCCTTGTCGCCGACCCGCCCGAGCAGAAAGTCAATCCTCAATCGATTGTCGACGCTCAGTTCAGCATGCCGTTCGGTGCCGCCCTGGCGGTGATGTATCGGGATGCATTCATCAACCGCTATACGCTGGAAGAAATCAACCGACCGGAAATCCGGGAACTGATGCAAAAAGTTACCTGTGTCCGCGATCCTGAAATCAATGAAAATTTCCCGAGACAGTGGCCGGCAGCGGTCATTGTAGAAACAAGCGACGGCTCCGTGCTGGAAAAGCAGCTTACCTATCCGAAGGGCGATCCGGAAAATCCGCTGAGCTGGGAAGAACTGATTGAAAAATTCAGGATATTGGCTTCTGAAGTCATGCCGGAGCGGGCATGCAGTGACATTATTGCCCGGGTGCAGCAGATAGATCGGGAAGATTCTATCGATACGCTCATGCAGACGCTGCTGCTGAATTGAGGCTGTTATGCGGCATCCCTGACGATTTCCGCCAGCTTCCGGAACTGTTCGATCTCTATTCGCTCCGCGCGGATATCGTGTCTGATGCCGGCGGCATCGAGAACCTCGAGCAGCCACTGTTTTTTCACCGCCTTGTCCTGGTGGTGGTCCCGCAGCGGCGGCAATGACGAAAGCAGGTTGTTGATGAGTGTTTTTCTGCGTGCAGAAAACGCGGCTCGAACCAGAGCCCTGAGCACCGTAAATATTTTATCGTCGTATCCCGATGGGGAAAACTTCACCCGAATCAGCGACGAATCAACGTTGGGGCGCGGGTGGAATTCGGCGGGGTTGATGTTCATCAGCCCGGTTACCGTCGCACAACTCTGCAGCAAGACACTTGGGATGCCATAATCCTTGTTCCCCGGAGCTGCCTGGAGCCGGTCGGCCACTTCCTTCTGCAGCAAAATGACGGCGCTTTCAATGAGTGTGCGGTTGTCGACCAGCACAAAGATAAACGGATTTGAAATCGAGTACGGAAGGTTGGATATGATTTTCAGCGGATGTCCGATTTTTTTGCGCAGCGCCTGGAAATCGGTCTTGAGAATATCGGCGTGGATCAATTCGACATTGGCTGGCAGCAACTTCTGCTCCTGGTGGTAGCGGATGATGCCGCGATCGATTTCAAAGCCGGTGACCTGGCCAGCTGTTTCTGCCAGGATGGTGGTCAGCGCGCCGAGCCCGACGCCCACCTCCACGACGTGATCGTCAGCGGTAAACCCGGCTTTTTTTACAATGGTTCGCGCCGTACGCTCATGCACAAGAAAATTCTGGCCGCGCTGCTTGGACGGGGCAAGCCCGTATTTCTGCAGTGTTTCCCTGGTGGTCTTGTTCATCCTGAGATTACGAAAGTATGCGTTTGGCCTGGCGTTTTTTCCGAAACGAAACGACCAGATAGTGAACCAGGTAATAGCTTCCGACAGCAAACGGCAGCGCCAGCACCGAACCGCCGATCAGCATAACGGTAAGCGCCTCATACCCGAGCGACAGCATGGCATCGGCCCGGACCTGCAGGGTTGCGTCGGACAGGATGATATCGAGAACCTCTTTGATCCGGTTCCAGCTCAAATGATACGGGGTCAGAATATTACCGATAACCAGTGAGAGAAAATACTGCGGGACATAGGTCAGCGGGTTGCAGACCACTACGCTCGTGGTGAATCCGGCGATAAAGGAGGTTCTCGTCAATATCGTGAGCGCCAGGATGGTCACCGTGTGAAACGGAATCGTCGGTGTAATCCCGATAAATACACCGATGGCGGCACCCATGGCAATCGAGCGGGGGGTTCCCCGCAAACGCAGCAGTTTGAGGAGATAGTATTTCCCGGTTCGATGGATATTCATGCGTTTTATCGGCCAAGCGGAGAACGGGAGAAAACATCATCGTCATACATGCCCTCGGCGCCGGTTTCAAATTTTTTCAAACCGGCGAAGGCGATCATTGCTGCATTATCGGTGCAATTCTCCAACACCGGCAGATGCAGTGAAAGCCCTTTTCCGTGACATGCTTCCGACATCTGGCCGCGTAATTCACGATTTGCCGAAACACCGCCGCCCAGTACAATGGTGTCAATTTCATGGGCCAGGGCCGCGGCGACGGTTTTGCGCACGAGTACGTCTACTACCGCCTGTTGAAAAGACGCGCAGATGTCGTTTTTTTTCGCATCGTCCAACTCGCCGGTCTGCCTGAGGCGGTTGCAGTGGTTGAGCACTGCCGTTTTCAGCCCGCTGAAACTGAAATCATGAGCATGTTCGGCAAGCCAGGCTCGGGGCAGGGATACTGCCGCAGGATTTCCGCGTTCTGCGTGCCTGGAGACAACCGGGCCGCCGGGATAACCGAGTTGCAGATAGCGGGCGATTTTATCAAATGCTTCGCCGGCCGCGTCATCCCTGGTCGAACCGATCAAGGCGAAATCGGTAAACCCGGTAACCTTGAATAATGCCGACGTGCCGCCGGAAACGATCAAAGCGACATAAGGGAATGCCGGTTGATCTTTTTCCAGGAAGGCAGACAGCAGGTGGCCTGCCATATGATCAACACCGACAAACGGTATTTTCCTTGTGAACGACAATGCTTTGGCATAGGAAAAACCGACCAGTAGCGAGCCGATCAGGCCCGGACCCTGAGTCACCGAGATCAGGTCGATATCTGCAAAATCCAGATGCGCACGCCGCAATGCCCGGTCAACATTGACGGTGATAAGTTCCATGTGGCGCCGGGATGCAAGCTCAGGAACAATGCCGCCAAACCGCTGGTGCAGGGTGTCCTGGCTCGAAATGATGTTTGCCTGTACCGTTCCTTCACCGTCAAGCACTGCAGCCGCCGTATCATCGCAGGATGTTTCTATGCCGAGGATATACATGTCAGAATTATACCGGCGCTTGTGCTGGCTGCGCTGCAATCAGAACATTGCTGCGGCCTCGTCTCCCCGAGGGTACGAACCGAGCCATTCGTAATAGGAACACATCTCCTTGATCCGGTCGCAGCCGCTCTTGATGCGGTCTTCCTCGAGATGCCCCATCATGTCCAGGAAAAACAGATATTGCCACTGCTTGCCCTTGATCGGCCTCGACTCGATTTTGGCGAGGTTTATATGCGCGTTGGACAATACCGTGAGGATTTCATTGAGCGCACCGGGGCGGTCCATCGTGCCGATAAGCAGGGAGGTTCGATCTGCACCGCTGTATTCCGGGGATTTTTTGCCGATAACGAGAAAGCGCGTAGTATTGCCGCGGTAATCCTCGATCCCTTTGACGGCCACCTGCAGAGAATGAGTCTTGATGGCCAGTGAAGACGCGATGGCGCCGATATTCGGATTGTTGGCTGCCATCTGTGCGGCGGCGCCGGTGGAAAATACCGGCAGTGTCGGGATGCTCGGCATGTTCTTGCGCAGCCATTCCCGGCATTGCGCCAGCGCCTGGGAATGGGACGCGACGGTCTGGATATCCTCGATGTTGCCGGATTTGGAAACCAGATTGTGGGAGATCTCCAGCCTGATCTCACCGCAGATCTGAACCTTGTATTTCATGAATGAGTCCAGCGTTGAAAAAACTGATCCTTCAATCGAGTTCTCGACCGGAACGATGCCGTAATTCGTGCGGCCTTTCTCGACTTCGGCAAAAACGTCGTCAATTGATTCCAAAGCCTTGTATTCGGCTGAGTGGCCAAAATACCTGACGCCGGCCTGGTGGGTAAAAGTGGCTTCGGGGCCGAGGTAGGCGACCACGATGTTTTTCTGGGAGAGCCGGCAGGTGGTGATGATCTCGTGAAATATCGAACGCAGTGCCTGCTCGGGAAAAACCTCCTGGTTGTCTGCCATGAGGCGTTCGTATATCTGGCGCTCGCGGAGCGGGTCCCATTTGGCCCGCTTGGTACCGTCTTTTAATTTACCGATCGACTTGGCGCAGCCGATTCTTTGTTTCAAAAGATCCAGAATAGTGTTATCGATATCGTCGATCTTATTTCTGATATCAAGGATTTGCTGTGCGTTGTCGGCCATTTTTTTAGTGATTTTGCTGGAATAAAGTCAGGGGTTAATCCTGGTAACGAATATCAGGGTGCCAGCCTGCAATATCTATGAAAAAGAAAATTGTATGTCAAGACGCCAAAGACTGTTATAGAAAGAGTTCTATGTTTGCAATACAGGATGACGTTTCGCAGAGCCCAGGTATCAGGGTAATGCCGTCGGTTTGAACAAGCAAGGTTACCGGATAATAAAATGACGCAAAAATCGACAACGAAAACATATGCAGAAATCAACGCGCGGATAAAGGCCGGAGAGGCGGTTGTTATCACCGCGGAAGAAATGGTCGACGTGGTGAAAAAGAAAGGGCCTGAAGGTGCCGCTGCCAGGATCGATGTGGTAACCACCGGAACCTTTGCTCCGATGTGCTCATCCGGGGTCTTTTTAAATATCGGTCAGATGGTTCCTACCATCAAAGCGTCGCATGTGTGGTTGAACAAGGTCCCGGCTTATGGCGGAATTGCCGCGGTGGATGCCTATCTCGGGGCAACGGAGCCGGCCGAGGACGATCCGCTCAACAAGATTTATCCCGGTGAATTCCAGTACGGCGGCGGGCATGTCATCGAAGACCTGCTCAGGGGCAAGAAGGTATTTCTCGAGGCAAAGGGGTACGGTACCGACTGCTATGCCGGCCGGAAAATGAAGAAGGATGTAACCCTGGCGGATTTACCCTATGCCCTGCTCTGCAACCCGCGTAACGGGTACCAGAATTATAATTGCGCGATAAACCTGTCCGACAAGGTGCTGCACACCTATATGGGGATGCTGAAGCCGAAAGCGAAAAACGCTAATTACTGCAGCGCCGGTGAACTCAGTCCGCTGTTGAACGATCCGTTCTACAAGACGATCGGTATCGGCACGAGGATCTTCCTCGGCGGTGCGGTCGGCTATGTCACCTGGAACGGTACCCAGCACAACCCCGATGCTCCCCGCACGGACAGAGGCGTACCGGTCAAACCGGCAGGTACGATGATGGTACAGGGCGACCTGAAGCAGATGAGTCCCACCTATTTAAAAGGGCTCTCCATTCTCGGATACGGCTGTTCGCTCGCCGTCGGGCTCGGTATTCCTATTCCGATTTTAAATGCCGAAATGGCTGCTTACACCGGAATTGGTGACGACGAGCTGTTAACCCAAGTGGTTGACTTCGGTTACGACTACACCAACGGTGTTGCCCGCTCGCATGCACAAGTGAGTTATGCCGAGCTGAAAAGCGGGAGTATCGTTGTCAATGGTGAAACGGTTCCGACCGCACCGTTGTCCAGTGTCACAAAAGCACGGGAAATTGCCGAGATTCTCAAGGGCTGGATTCAGGCCGGGGATTTTCTTCTCCACGAACCGGCACTGACGCTCCCCGGACCGCGGACGTGAAATGGACGCGGTCCTGCGCGAAAAATATATACGACTGCTGGCATATCTGGGGCAATTCGACCGCGTCGGCGTGGCGTGCTCCGGCGGGGTGGACTCGACCCTGCTTGCCTATGCGTGCTGTGAAGCACTTGGTCCTGAAAATGTAGTCGTGTGCTTTGCCGAATCGTGTCTGCTTGCAGCAGACGTGACCGCCGGAATAGCAGACTTGATTGCCCGTGAACTGCCTGCGGCTGTCACGTTTTCGCGCATCCATATCGACAGCCTTGGTGATGAGGATTTCGTGCGCAACGATGAAAATCGCTGTTATGTCTGCAAGAGACGAATTTACTCCGCGTTGATCTCGCATCTGACAACTGCTGGTATCAAAACCCTGTGTGACGGGACCAATATCGATGATCTCGGTGAGAACCGCCCCGGGCTCAAAGCCGTGAGGGAACTCGGCGTTTTGACCCCGCTCGTAGAAGCGGAATTCGATAAACGAGCGGTACGTATGACTGCGGCGGCTGTCGGTCTGGCAAACGCCGAGCTTCCGTCCAATTCGTGCCTTGCCACCCGTATCGAACCGTATCGCTCAATCACCAATCACGAGCTCCGCGAAATCGAAGCGCATGAGCGCTTTCTGACGGATCGCGGTTATGCCGGGTGCAGAGTGCGCCCGCGCGGTAATTCGGTGGTACTCATCGTTCGTACAGGTGACTTGGAAATGCTTGTCAAACCTCAGGAGCGAAAAGTAATTTCGTCGTATTTTCAAAGAAATGGCTACACTACCGTACTTATAGACTTTTCAGGCAGGCAAGGGTGAAAAAATCATAGAGCGGGATTTATACGAATTATTCCTTGATTAAGCCAAATTATTAAATTATGCTAATATTGTTTGTGACTCGAATAGCCCTGTCTTAAAGGGTTACGGAGCAATGAACAAAATCCCGCTTTAAAGTAAGCAGTATGGCTTTTTTCTTTTGACAATTGTTTTTTGTTTGATTAAAGCATCATACTCAAGAAGACGAGAACAGCGCAGACAGCCTGTTTTCGGCAACGAATGAAACCGCAGGGAGGAATTCATGAACAAGAAGGAACTGATCGAAAGTATTGCAGGAGCAGCAGACATCAGTAAAGCTGCAGCAGAGAAAGCTTTGAACGCTACCCTTACGTCCGTAGCCGATGCCCTGAAAAAAGGCGACAAAGTTACGCTGGTAGGCTTTGGAACATTTTCCGTAGCCAAACGTGGTGCACGTACCGGACGCAATCCGCAGACCGGAAAATCCATCAAGATTCCGGCGAAGAAGGTCGCAAAATTCAAAGCAGGCAGCAAGCTGTCGGACGCTATCAATTAATTGTTGAGCTGCAGTTCCTGGCATGTTAAAAAGTTCCGTCAGGTTCTGAATTTCTTTTAGCTTTAGTCGGGATGTAGCGCAGTCTGGTAGCGCACCTCGTTCGGGACGAGGGGGCCGGAGGTTCAAATCCTCTCATCCCGACCACGACAAACGGCAAACGAGAGAATAACTAGAACGTAACTTTACGAGTTTGCTTGCAAAGTTCAAAGCCGCTCCCTTCGGGAAGCGGCTTTTTTGTTTTTAGGACCCCATGGCCAGAAAACTTCGTTCAGGTTACACCACGGGAGCCTGTGCGGCTGCAGCTTCGCGAGCGGCCTGCACGGCGCTGCTGGCAAAAAAAAGCCCGACATCGGTACCTGTTACATTTCCCGATGGCAGTATCGTTTCCTTTGCCGTTACGCTCGAAGCGCGCTCTGAAAATTCGGCGCGGGCGTCCGTCGTCAAGGATGCGGGAGACGATCCTGATGTAACCAACGGGGCGGTAATTGCTGCTGATGTGGTTATAGAACACGGGCAGAACGCGGCTATCAAAATCGTGGTTACCGGCGGGACAGGGGTCGGAAACGTTACCAAACCCGGCCTTGCCGTAGATGTCGGAAATCCAGCCATTAATCCGGTGCCGATGCAGATGATCAGGCAAAATGTCCGGGAAGCGTATGACTACCATGGCGGCAGAAACGGCTGTATGATTCGTGTATGCATCAGTGTCCCTGAAGGAGAGGAGCTTGCCAAAAAGACATTGAATGCGCGCCTCGGTATAATCGGCGGCATATCGATTTTAGGCACCACGGGAATCGTCAGGCCGGTTTCGGCCAAAGCCTGGACCGACACGATACTGGCCTCCCTCGATGTGGCCCAGGCAAACGGCATTACCGATATCGTCCTGTCGACCGGGAGAACCTCAGAGCGCTGCATCCAGAAGCAGCTTGATCCGCCTGAAGAGGCACTGGTGATGATGGGTGATTATCTGCACTTTTCGCTCAAAGCGGTGAAACAGTATCAGTTTACGACGATCCACCTGGCAACGATGTGGGCTAAATTACTCAAAGGCGCGATGGGCCATGAACAGACTCATGTTCGTCACGGGGTGCTGGAGATGAAAGACGTGCGAACGTTCTTTACCGGGATCGGAATCGAAAAAAAACTGGTAGATCAGTTTGAAAAAGCGAACACCGCCCGCGAGATTTTGGAAGTGCTGATGCGGAAACAGACAATCTCCGTGATCGAACAGGTTTGTGACGTAGCTCGTGGGAAATATGAGGGAATAACCGGTATAAACACGCTTGTTCATCTGGTGGACGGGCGCGGCAAACTGATCTGTTCGAGGGGTAAATAGACTGACATGACAGATTGCGGCACCATTATCGTCGCCGGTATCAGTGGAGACCTGATTCCAGCCGGATTGCGGGATTGTCTGGAGCACCCCTCCTACATGGTGTGCAGTTCAAAAGCGCATGTGTCCCTGATCAAGCGGAATTACCCCCAATTCGATTCCCAACGCTGGATCCCCATTGTCCCGCTGGATACCTGTTTTACCGTGGTAGCGGATGTGCTCAGCAGGCACTCAGTCCTGTTTCTCTTAAGCGGAGATCCGTTGTTTTTTGGATTGGGGAAAAGAATCGGCGGCATGTTCCCGGGAGCGAATATCCGATATCTGCCGGCGCTGTCTTACATGCAGCGCTGTTTCGCCCATATCGGCATGAATTGGGAAGATGCGGAGTTTCACAGTGTTCACGGAAGACCGCTTGAGACGCTGGCCCAGAAGATTACCTGCAAAAAGCTCTTTGTGTTTACCGATCCGCAGAATTCTCCCGACGCAATTGCCGGATTTCTTAGAAAAAGGCTCGGCGATGAGGCATCCGCGTATACCGTCCATGTCGGTGAACAGATCGGTACGGTCCGTGAGCGTTTCATAACCGGCAGCCTCGAAGACATTGCCGCAATGACGTTTGCCCAGCCGAACTCCATGATCCTGCTGGATACATCAGATGAAGACCGCAGGATCCAGGCACGGTTCGGGCTGCATGAACATGATATTCACCACAGCCGGGGCCTGATCACCAAGGATGAAGTGAGGGCTGCCGTCATCCATCGGCTGCGTTTGCCGGAAGGCGGAGTTTTCTGGGATATTGGCGCCGGGTCCGGTTCGATCAGCATCGAGGCGGCCAGGCTGCACCGATCGCTCTCGGTATATGCCGTCGAAAAAAACCGGAAGCAGCTGGGAAACATCAGCGCTAACCGGAGCAAATACGGCTGCAGGAATATCCAGATTGTGGATGGAGCCGCCCCTGAAATCCTTGCGGACCTGCCGATCCCGGATTGTGTATTTATCGGCGGCAGCGGCGGCCGACTCGAGGATATCATCGCCTATCTGGATACCCGGTTTACAACCCCGCTGCATGTGGTTGTCACTGCGGTTCTGGAGAAAACCGCAAAAACAGCACCGGAAAAACTGCACGCCGCCGGTTTTGATGTCGCTGTTTCCATTATAAAAACAAGCAGATTTACGTATCCCGAGCAGGATACGATCACTTTTAACCCGATTACTATCATATGCGGAACAAGACCATGATCCCAGACAATGCTGCAGGCGATGCGGAACATACGGCCAGGGTTTCATTTATCGGGGCAGGCCCCGGCGCCCCGGACCTAATCACCATCCGGGGAATGAAACGTATAAAAGAAGCGGACTGTATCATCTATGCCGGCAGTCTCGTCAACAGGGAACTTTTCAAGGACTGTCGCGTACCGCTGTATAATTCGGCGTCCATGCACCTCGACGAAATTGTCGATATCATGATCCAAACCTGCCGTCAGGGCGGTTCAGTGGCCCGGGTTCATACGGGAGACCCGTCCCTCTATGGTGCCATCAAGGAACAGATTGTCCGACTCGACGAGGCCGGTGTTCAATATGAGGTCATTCCGGGGGTGACGTCGGCTTTTGGTGCGGCTGCAGCGCTGTCGGCCGAGCTGACGCTGCCGGAAGTTACCCAGAGCGTCGTCTTGACGAGGCGCGAGGGGCGAACACCGGTGCCTGAAGCGGAAGCGTTGCCAAATTTTGCCGCACACGGGGCGACCATGATTATCTTTTTATCCGTTTCGATGATCGATGATGTTGTGGCCGAACTGCTTGAAGGGAGCTACACCGAGAAAACACCGGTCTCGGTCGTGATGCGGGCGACCTGGCCGGATGAGACGATTGTCGTCGGCACGCTCGGAACCATTGCCGCCCGGGTGAAAGAAGCCGGGATTACAAAAACTGCGTTAATCTGCGTTGGGGAGGTTTTCGGAAAAGATGCATTCAGGACTGATTCAAAACTCTACGACAAGGGGTTTGCTCATGCCTGCAGAGAAAAATGCTAATTAACCAACGTCTAGCCAATATAATACATAGCACATGATAACGTTACTCGATTACGGTGCCGGCAATGTCCGCAGCGTACGCAATGCGATCAGAAAACTTGGATTCGAAGTGAGAGATGCCGCCGGACCGGACGATGTGATCAATGCGGAAAAACTGATTTTTCCCGGTGTCGGCAGTTTCGGCAAAGTCATGGGGCAGTTGCGAGACGACTCTTTTGTGGAGCCGCTGTTGAAGAGGATCAAGGCGAATAAACCAACGTTTGGCATCTGCGTCGCCCTGCAGGCTTTGTTCGAGGGCAGCGAGGAATCACCCGGCGTGGCCGGGCTTGGAGTTCTGCCGGGCACGGTAAAACGGTTTTCCGACCAGCAGCTGTCGGTACCGCATATCGGCTGGAACGGCATCCGCCTGCAGCGTCACAGCTCCCTGTTCGATCAATATCAGGGCGAGAAATTGTATTTCGTCCACTCGTATCACGGGGTTGTTGATTCAGTACCCGCCGATTGGCGGCTTGCGCTCAGCGACTATGGCGACTCATTTGTCGCTGCAGTCTGCCGCGGCAATATCGTGGCAACCCAGTTCCATCCTGAAAAGAGCGGGGCTGCCGGTCTGAGAATTCTCGAGCGGTTCCTGGCCGATGATGCGATTTCGGTAGCCAATCTGCATACAGCAGATTTGGGCACCACCACCCTTGCCAAACGTGTCATCGCCTGCCTTGACGTACGCAGCAACGACAACGGTGATCTCGTGGTCACGAAGGGGGACCAGTACGACGTACGTGAATCCGGCGCGGTGAGAAATCTCGGTAAACCGGTGGAACTGGCACATCGGTATTTCAATGAAGGTGCCGACGAAATCACCTTTCTCAACATTACCGGGTTCCGTGATTTTCCGCTGGCCGATCAGCCGATGCTCGATGTCCTGAAAAGGACTTCCGAAAAAGTTTTTGTCCCCTTGACGATCGGCGGGGGGATCAGGGAATTCACCGATTCCAGCGGCGTCTTTCACTCTGCGCTCGATGTTGCATCGGAGTATTTCAGATCCGGAGCCGATAAAATATCGATCGGCAGCGATGCCGTTTATGCCGCTGAAAAGTATCTCGTTGAAGGCCGCGCGGACGGAAGCAGCTCGATCGAGCAGATATCTGAAGTTTACGGCGCCCAGGCAGTCGTCATTTCAGTCGATCCCCGGCGCGTCTATGTGGCGGCTCCTGAAGATACGCACCATCAGACGATACAGACCCAGGCCCCGGGACCCGGCGGAGAACGTTACTGCTGGTACCAGTGCACCGTGAAAGGCGGTCGTGAGGGCAGGGATTTCGATGTTATAGAGCTCGTGACCGCCTGCGAGAAGCTTGGTGCCGGTGAAATCCTGTTGAACTGCATCGACAGGGATGGTACGAACAGCGGATTCGATCTCGAACTGATCAATCACGTCAAAGGGGCAGTGACGATTCCGGTTATCGCATCGAGCGGAGCCGGTAGCGCCGACCACTTTCGCGAAGTATTTGCCGGCACGGAGGCAGAAGCCGCGCTGGCTGCGGGAATTTTTCACCGCCATGAAGTCGACATCGCAACGGTAAAGGACGTGCTCGCTCAAAACGATATTCCCTGCCGACTCTGATCATGCGCGGCAAGACTAACAAAAGGGCAGACGCAAGCAATTGAGCCGAAAATTCCAGTTTATTGCCATACGATCCTTCAGCGGCTGGATCACCCTGATCGCGCTGCTGGTCATGATCCTGTTTGCAGTTTCGACCACCACGTACAAACGCGGTCTCGTTGAACTGTCCGAGCAGGGATCGATCAGGCTTCAGCTTTATGTTACATACTTACGGGGAGTTCTCGAGAAATACGAGAGTTTACCTGAAATTCTGGCCGGGGACAAAAAGCTTGTTAATTTTCTTAAAAGCCCCGGCGGCCGTGAACGCATCGAAGCGTTTAACCGATACCTGGAGACCATCAATCATATCAGCAAATCCGCCGACACCTACCTGATGGACCGGGAGGGCCTGACAATCGCCGCCAGCAACTGGCAGTCCGAACGACCGTTTGTGGGCAGAAACTTCAGTTACCGCCCATATTTCCAGCAGGCGATGCAGGGAGATCTCGGTCGCTATTTCGCGCTCGGTACGACATCATTGAAACGGGGGTACTTTTTTGCATATCCAGTACGCAGTGAGAATAAGATTCTCGGTGCGGTGGTCATCAAGATCAATATAGACAGCGTTGAAGAACGGTGGGGAGACCACGATGAGACCTTTCTCGTCACCGATCCGGACAATGTCATTTTCATCACGACCTTTGCCGACTGGCGTTATAAATCCCTGGTACCGCTCGATCGCAAGACGATAGAGCTTGTCGAAAAAAGCCGGCGCTATCCGAAAGAAAAGATTGAGTCCCTGCCGGTTCAGGGAGTGAAGGAATATCCTTTTGGTTCGGTTATCAACCTGCAGAACAGCAGGGGCGGAACCAGCACGTATCTGCAGCAGTCCCAGCCTATGGAGGAGGCAGGCTGGAATGTTCAGATCCTGTCCAATATCAGTCCGCTGAGAAAGCGGGTTATTGAAACCAATGTCCTGGTCGGTTCCATTTTCCTGTTTTCATATCTGCTGCTGATGCTGTTCCAGCAGCGGCGGCTGCGCCTGGTTGAGCTGAAAAAGATAGAAGACCAGGCCCGCAGGGCGCTGCAGGAAGCCAATGAGCGGCTGGAATCACGCGTGCAGGAACGGACCATAGAACTGGTTACCGCCAATAAGCAGCTGCGCAGCGAGGTCCAGGAGCGCAAGCAGACAGAAGCGGCGCTGAAAAAGACCAGGTCGGAACTTGTCCATACGGCAAAAATGGCGACGCTTGGTCAGATGTCTGCGGGGATTAACCACGAGCTCAATCAGCCCCTGGCGGCGATCAGGTCATACAGCGACAATGCTCGCCAGCTGCTCGATAAGGGCAGGGTGGATGAGGCCCTATGGAATATGAGCCAGATCGGCGAACTGACGGATCGTATGGCCCAGATCGGCGTCCAGTTGAAAGAGTTCTCGCGCAAGACCAGCGGCCAGCTTGAAACTATCGGGCTGCAGGGAGTTGTAGACGGAGCACTGGAGATTCTTGCACCGGTACTGAAAAAGAGCGGGGTGCAGATTCAGGTAGACGAGGATCTCGGTTCGCTAAAAGTGGTCGGCAACCAGGTTCTGCTTCAGCAGGTCATGGTGAACCTGATCAGAAACGGCGTTCAGGCCGTTGAAAGTTCACCGGAAAAAAATATCACCATTGCCGCCAGGCAGAAAGACGATACCGTGGTTTTATGGATTGAAGATTCGGGGAGCGGCATCGATCAGGAGCAGATCAAACAAATTTTCGACCCGTTCTATACGACCAAGAAATCCGGGGAAGGACTCGGGCTCGGCCTTACCATTACGGAGCGCATTCTAAAAGACATGGGTGCCTCCATAAGCGTCGTGTCAAACAGTTCCTTCACCCGTTTTGAAATCATACTGCCGACTGCGGACAACTGACATGCAGCTGATCAACAGCGTTATATTTATTGACGACGAAAAACATATCAGGCAGGCCAATATACAGACACTCGAGCTGGCCGATATGGAGGTGCGGAGTTTTGAAAAAGCCGAAGACGGACTTGCAGCGCTCGATGCGGACTGGCCCGGGATCGTCGTCTGCGATATCCGCCTGCCCGGTATGGACGGTCTCGATTTTCTTAAGTCCGCCCGGTCGATGGACCCGGATCTTCCGGTAATTCTGATTACCGGCCACGGCGATATCTCCACCGCCGTTCAGGCGATACGGGACGGTGCCTATGACTTCATAGAAAAACCGTATTCCGCCGAACGGCTGGTCAAGACCGTGCAGCGGGCGCTTGAAAAGCGCATGCTGACGCTGGAAAACCGAACCCTGAAAAAAGAACTCGAAGCGCAGAAAACCCCGGGCCCGAGAATCATCGGCAGGACTCCGGAAATTGAAACGCTGCGCTCAACGATTGCCCGGATCGCCGACAGTGGAGCCGATATTCTGATCAGCGGCGAGACCGGGACGGGCAAGGAACTGGTTGCCCGGTCGCTGCACGAGCTCAGCGGCCGCAAGACCGGTTATTTCGTGGCGGTCAACTGCGGGGCGGTATCGGCGTCATTAATCGAAAGCGAATTGTTCGGACACGAGGCCGGTTCGTTTACCGATGCACGGGATCAGCGAATCGGCAAGTTCGAATATGCCAACGGGGGAACGATTCTGCTCGATGAAATCGAATCGATGCCGATATCCGTCCAGGTACACCTGCTTCGGGTGCTGCAGGAGCGGTCGGTGGAGCGTATCGGGAGCAACAAACCGATACCGCTTGATATCCGGGTCATTGCTGCGACCAAGAAAGATCTCAAAAAAATGGCCGCGAAAGGCTCGTTTCGCGAGGACCTGTACTATCGGCTCAACGTCCTTAAATTGCGCCTGCCGCCCCTGCGCGAGCGAAGGGAGGACATCAGCCTGCTGTTTCATCACTTTATCCTGGTAGCCGCTCACCGCTATCAGCAGGAAGCACCGCTTCCCGACAGCAGAGAGATGCAGGGGCTGATCGCATATTCCTGGCCCGGCAATGTGCGGGAACTTCGCAACGTCGCCGAACGCTATGTGCTTCTTGGAGCCCAGAACGACTGGTCGATCGACAAGCTCATGTCGGCGACGATCGAATCTGGAAACTCGAGTCTCGCCAAACAGGTTGAGATATTTGAAAAAAGCCTGATCGAACAGGCGCTGGTGTCGTGTAACGGTTCGATCAAGCAGGCAATGAAGCTGTTATCCATCCCCCGTAAAACCCTGTCCGACAAGATGCGTAAACACGGGCTGGACAAAAGCGATTATAAATAGATCCTCCTCTGGAGTTTTGGCGGATTCCCCCGTCATGAAATCGCCGAATTGGCGGATATCCGCCGATCAGCCGCATTTCCGAATTCCGCATTTTAAAAATATGTCATTTAAAAACGTAAACTTACCCCGCTTTTGTGATGTGGCCTCAACCTTGCAATCAATCCAATGATATTCGACACAGCTCGAAATCTACAAGACCAAGACGGAAAAGCGGTTATCCGTCGACACATGCCTGATCAACAGGCGAAACAAAGCGATGAGGAGGAGAAGTTATGTTCCAGAAGGTTTCCAAAGTCCTGGCGATTGCAGCCGTATCATCCATGCTGGCCGTTTCATCTGCCATGGCGGCTCCGATCACGATCAAGTTCTCTCACGTGGTTGCCGAGAATACGCCTAAAGGCCAGATGGCCAACAAGTTCAGGGACCTGGTGGCAGAAAGACTTGACGGTAAAGTCGTCGTCGAAGTATTTCCGAACTCGCAGCTTTTCGGCGACAACAAAGTGCTTGAAGCGATGCTGCTTGGTGACGTACAGATAGCCGCTCCCAGTCTTTCCAAGTTCAGCCGTTACACCAAGTCGCTGCAGCTGTTCGACCTGCCGTTCCTGTTCAAGGATATGGCCGCGGTAGAAAAATTCCAGAAGAGCGAAGCCGGCCAGAACCTGCTGATGTCCATGGAGAAGAAAGGACTCATCGGTCTCGGCTATATTCATAACGGCCTCAAGCAGCTGTCCGCGAGCAAGCCGCTGAGAGTTCCAGAAGACGCCAAAGGACTCAAATTCCGGATCCAGGCTTCAGACGTTCTCGCAGCCCAGTTTGAAGCGCTCGACGCGGTTCCGCTGAAAAAGCCGTTTTCTGAGGTTTTTACGCTGCTCCAGACCAAAGCAATCGACGGTCAGGAGAACACCTGGTCCAACATCTACTCAAAGAAATTCTTTGAGGTCCAGGATTACATCACCGAATCCAACCACGGCCTGATCGATTACCTGATCGTGACCTCGACTGAGTTCTGGAATTCGATTCCCGACGATCTGCGCGGCGAAGTCAAGAAAGCCCTCGACGAAGCCGTCGAATTCGGCAACCAGGTTGCCGCCGACAAAGCAACCAGCGATCGCCAGAAAGTTATCGACTCCAAGCGCAGCGAACTCATCGCCCTCAGCGATGCCGAGCGCGCCCAGTGGGTAGAAGCGATGAAGCCGGTTTGGAAGCAGTTCGAAAAAGAGATCGGCAAGGACCTGATCGACGCCGCCTACGCATCGAACTAAACAGACCTGAACCTGTTTTTCCATTAAACCGCATGCGGGTACTCTTTCCACGAGAGCACCCGCATGCACCGTCCTTTCAAGGGGTTGCCAATGTTTCTTCGTATACTCAACAAGGCCGAAGAAGCAGCCATCTGCATCCTGCTGGTGGCCACTACATTGCTCGTATTTCTCGATGTAGTAATGCGCTTTGGGTTTAGTGCCGGATTTCTCTGGTCTCAGGAGTTGACACTCCACATGTCCGCATGGTTCGTGCTGCTCGGCGCGTCCTATGGTTTAAAAATGGGATCGCATATCGGTATGGATGCCTTTGTGAAGCTGTTCCCGACAATCGGCAGGAAAATCCTGACCGGCATTGCCTGCATGCTCGGGCTGGTATACTGCGGTCTGGTCCTGTATGGGAGCTGGATTTACCTGAAAAAGATGTACATGATCGGTATCGAACTCGAAGATCTGCCCATACAGACCTGGCTCGCCCACAGCATGCTCCTGGTAGGGTTTACGTTTCTCACCATTCGCCTGTTGATCCTGCTGCGGGGGGTTGCATTCGGTGAGGATGACGGCTTCAAGAAGGTAGATGAGGCCAAGGAAAGCATGGAGATCGTCGAAGAGCTGAAACAAGAGGAGGCACTGATATGACCACTGTCTGCCTGTTTACGCTTCTGTTCGGCTGCATGCTGCTCGGCATGCCCATCGCGCTGGCCCTTGGTTTGTCCAGTATCGGCACGATCCTGATGTTTTCGAATGATTCCCTCGCGTCCATAGCGCTGAAGCTGTTCGAGGCACTTTCGGAACATTATACGCTGCTGGCCATCCCGTTTTTCATCCTGTCCTCCCAATTTTTATCAACCGGCGGCGTCGCCAAACGTATCATCAGGTTTGCCCTGAGCCTGGTCGGCCATATCAGTGGTGGTATCGCGATGGCGTCGGTTCTGGCCTGTATGATCTTTGCCGCCGTATCCGGATCTTCGCCGGCGACGGTTGCCGCGATCGGTTCGATCGTTATCGCCGGCATGGTCAAGGCCGGCTATCCGCAGTCCATTGCCGCCGGTGTGATCGCCAATGCCGGCACGCTCGGTATCCTGATTCCGCCGTCGATCGTGATGCTCGTCTACGCCGCGGCAACCGAAGTTTCTGCAGCCCGCATGTTCATGGCCGGATTTATCCCCGGGACGATGATGGGACTGATGCTGATGATCGTGATCTATTTTGTCGCCAAAATTAAAAAGATCCCGTGCCAGCCGTGGGGTGGTTTCGGGGAAATCGTTGCTGCCGGCTGGAGCGCGCTGGGCGGACTGATGCTGATCATCATCGTGCTCGGTTCCATTTACGGCGGAATTGCCAGCCCGACCGAGGCTGCGTCGGTTTCTGCCGTTTATGCATTCCTGGTTGCGGTTTTCGGTTACCGCGACATGGGGCCGATCAAGCACGTTCCGTGGATGAAGGAGGGGGAAAATTTTGTGGCGATGGTTTTCCGCAACCTCGGGCTCATCGTGGTTAATTTTCCCAAATGCATTATCGACGAGGAGGTACGCAAGGTTATCCTCGATGCGGCCAAGGTCAGCATCATGCTGCTGTTCATC
>Ga0180435_10000869_pt1 | contig 31866 bp, 33 predicted proteins | sample SS_ome_3_FD_132467 | JGI IMG/M metagenome (GOLD analysis project Ga0180435, IMG submission 132467) | Hypersaline lake sediment archaeal communities from the Salton Sea, California, USA - SS_3_S_1 metaG | ecosystem: Environmental > Aquatic > Non-marine Saline and Alkaline > Hypersaline >... | reverse complement strand
GCTGAAACCGTGCGTGAGTTTTGCGGGAACCAGTACTGCTTGGTATTGCTTTCTCCGGACGTAATTGCAACGGACGCCCCGGTATTTGGTAAAAAAGTGTAGGGCCAGAGCTCCACTGCCGGATTGAAAATCCCCGTGTCGGCAGTTCGATTCTGTCTCTGGGCACCATATCTATCGACGGCTTACGATTTCTCGTAAGCCGTTTTTTTGTGTCTTAGGGCTGGCTCAGCCGTGTGTGCCGGTACGCTGAATCTCGGCCTGGCGATAGTCGGGATCCATCCAGCATCGTGGCAGAGGTTCGTGCGAGCAGAAGCTGAGGTCGGATTTGGCGAAGTGACGTGGGTCGGGCATCTCCTCCCCGGCGTTGTAACGGCCCACGATTTCGGTTTTGAACGGGTCAAACAGGTCGTTCATGCTCAGAACCTCGACCAGTTCGCCGGTGCGGGTTTCGCTCAGGAACATGTTGCACCTCCAGTAATGTGAATAGTTGAGAGTGACAACACGAGTATGGTTTGCGATACCGGGCCATTGTTCGCCAGAAAGTGAGGGATTTAGCATTTCCTTTCGTTGGCCGGGTGAACTCGTTGAGACCAAACGCTTATAGGGTCGGGGATGACGGGAAGCGGACGCGTGTTGCTTTTATTGCAGGCCTAGGAGGCACAGCGTACACAGTTCCGTCCAGCCTCTTTGGCCCGGTAGACCTGGCGGTCAGCGGTGTCGAGTAGTCGCTGTGACAGGTCTGGAGCAGCCATCTCGCAGCGGCTTTCCAGCTGGGCGACCCCGACAGAGACGGTGACGTTGATCTCGCGGCCATCGGGTAAAGGGATCGGATGCTCATCAATGTGCCGGCGGATACGTTCAGCCAGCAGCTTGGCATTCACGGCATCTGTCTGAGGCAACAGCACCGCGATTTCTTCGCCACCGTATCGGGTCGGCACGTCGGAGCCGCGTAGTTGTTCACGAATCCGTTTGGCAAGTGCCACCAGTACCTGGTCCCCGGCGCTGTGCCCGTACTTGTCGTTGATCTGCTTGAAGTGGTCAGCATCGATGAACAGACAGGACAAGGGGTGCTTGTGACGACATGCGCGGGTGGTTTCTTCCAGCAGGCGTTTTTCCAGGTGGCGGCGGTTGTACAGGCCGGTCAGGCCATCGGTCAGTCCGGTCAGGCGCAGGCGCTCGCGGTTGACGGCGTTTTCCAGGCACACGGCCGCGACATGTGCCAGACGCTGCAGGAACTCGCTTCCCTGTTCCGCACTGAAGCGCTTGGGGTCACCGCTGCCGAGGCTGAGAAAGCCGGCCAGGCCGTCCGGTTGGCGCAGTGGCAGCAGGGCTGCACTGCGCACGATATCGCGGGGAAAAACCTCGCAATGTCGGCCTTGTTGCCAGGTGCCGAGCCAGGGCCGGTGCGTGTCCGGGAATTTTGCACAGGCAGTGCGGATATCTTTCTCGAGGTTCAGGTGCGGTATTCGTGAGGGATCGACGCCAAGCACCCCCAGCAGTTCGCTCAAAACCCCGTAAGGGTCGATCAATACCAGGTTGACGGCTTCCAGAGAGAACGAGGTGCGCAGGCCGACAGTCAGGCGTTCGATGAGGTCGGGCAGGTCCTGTGCGCTGAGCAGCGACAGTTCACGGGCCTGGAAACGCTGCATGACCGTTTCGTTATGCGCTGCATCGCGGGTGAGCTGATGCAGCAGTTGGCGCAGTGCACGGTTTTCCGCTTCGAGGTCGGGCATGGTGTAAGCGGCTCGGAGTGGTCTTCCTTGCATAGGGTTTATAATCGGCAAACTTTGTCATTGCTTGAGCCAGGGAGGGAACATGCACGACAAGATTCTGCCAATCGTGTTGTTGGGCATCTGTTGCACAGCGGAGAGTGCCCAGATTTACCAGTGTAGCGCCGGTGACGGTGCCGTCAGTTATCAGGATACGCCATGTGGGGTAAGTGCGCAGGCCGCTATGCAGGTGACTCAAAGTTCATCGCAGAGCGGTTTGAGGCCTGCTGAGAAAGCCTGGTTGAAGCAGTTGCGCAAACGCCCTAAGGCGCGCAAAAAAGTCCCGAAGCGATCGACTGAATCAAGCCAGCAACAGGGCAAGACCTGTTGGAAAAAACGTCAGCAGTTGGATGAGGTGCGTGCCCGCCTGAGGCGGGGCTATAAGCCGGCGCAAGGCGAGAAGTTGCGGCGACGGCGCAAGGCCTATGAGGATTACCTGTTCCGTTATTGCGATTGAGCAGGAGCCATGCGTCGCATTATTTCGGCAGGGCCCTGTTCAAGTAGCCGGCGCGTGCGCGAACTCCATACCAGGTAGTTGCGTTCGGTCAGGTAGCCCTTGCTCATGACATAGTTGAGCACGTTGCGCAGGCGGAAGAACTGGGTGACTGAGTCCAGGCGCACGATCTCGCGCCCGTACTCGTCGAAAAACAGTATCGAAGGCGCATAGAAGATGCCGAGTTCCTTCGCCCATTCGCGGGCCGTGGTGGCCTTGCCCTGCGGGGTAACGACCGGTGTATCGCTCCAGATGTCCAATTGCACGTTCTCGAATCCGGCAAAGCGCCGGCGTATCTGTTCGCGCGCCAGTGGGTCGGTGTGCAGCACGTCGCAGGCGTGACAGTTGCCCTGCTCGAAGAACACCACCAGCGGCAGTGTGCTGGGCATGCGGGTGCGGTCCAGGTTGAACGGTGGGTTCTCGAAGAAAGGTTCTTCGACCAGGTCGCCTTCCTCGAAGCGCAGGGTGGCGTCCCCGCGTGCCATGTAGACCGGGAAGGTCTCGCGTTGGTAATGCCCACCGGCCACGTATTCCAGCGCCGCGCGGAACTGATACGGTGGGTAGTAACCGCGCAGGCGCAGGGCGATACGCCCGTCCTTGTCGTAGAAAACCAGCGAAGGGGTGAAGTTGGTGTTGAGTGCGACCGCGTAATCGCGCTGGCTCATGTTGCGACCGTCGGGCAGGGTCACTTCTTCGGGGTTCCAAATGTCGATTGGGATCACGTCGAAGTGCTTGCGGGTGTATTCGACGATATCCGGTTGCTTGAAATTCACATCCATCAATTTCTTGCAGTAGGCGCAGCGCTTTTGCCCGAAGTACACGGCAAGGCCGAACTTGCCGGCTTCAACGGCCTCCTCCAGGTCCTCGTCCAGTGCGAGAAAGCTCTGTTTGAACCAGTCCGGGTACTCGATCAGTTTCTCGAGCGGTGTGTCGTCAAAGCGGAAATCGTCCTCCTCGAAGGCAGCCCAGGCACTGTTCGCCGCCAGCAGCAGGGCGGTCAAAAGCAGCAGGGACAGGCGGAGGTGATTCATAAGATTCAACTACAGGTACTGAGTCCAGTCTTCCCGCAGGTCGCCGAACACCAGGAACTGCGGATTGAGCAATGAGTCCTTAGTGTTGTAACGCAGCTCGTTCATTTGCAGGTCGGTCACTTTGCCGCCGGCGGCCTCGACTACCGCCTGCGCCGCAGCGGTGTCCCACTCGGAAGTCGGGCCGAGGCGCGGATAGATGTCTGCTCGTCCTTCGGCTACCAGGCAAAGCTTCAGCGAACTGCCCATGCTGACCATTTCATGCGGACCAACGTTGTCGAGAAAACGTTGCAGGCTGTCACCGGCATGCGAACGGCTGCCGACAATGCGGGTCGGGTGCTGGCGTTGCTTTTCCACAGAGATTTCCTCGGTGCCAATATCGGTGCGTTTCTTCGCACCCTCGCCGACGCAGCCGAAGTAGGTTACGTTGCCGACCGGCATATGGACCACGCCGCAGCTCGGGCGGCCGGATTCGATCAGCGCGATATTGACGGTGAACTCCCCGTTGCGTTTGATGAATTCCCTGGTGCCGTCGAGCGGATCGACCAGCCAGTAGCGCGACCAGCGGCTGCGTTCGTCGTAAGGAATACTGGAGGACTCCTCGGACAGTACCGGCAGCTTGGGCTCGAGCGACTCCAGCGCGGCGACGATCAGCTTGTGCGCGGCCAGGTCTGCCTCGGTGAGCGGAGACTTGTCGTCCTTTTCCTGGACGTCGAAGTCCGTGTTGTAAACCTCCAGGATGGCCTTGCCAGCATCTTCGGCAATGCTGACGATTTTTTCCAGGTCGATATCCATGCTTTTCCTGCAAATGGTGCAGGCCGCGAAAAACGGCGCTGCGTCATTATCAAAGTACCCGCGAGCTTCAATTTTTGGGGTCCGTAACAGCCTAGTGTCCGGTAGAGTAGACGTATCTGCAACCGGGATATTCGTTTGGGGGAAGCTCGGGTGACTTTGATCAATTCAGATTGGGATGCCAAATTCAGCAGTCCATCGTTGCAGAGCTTCCGCATAGTCGACTATCGCGCGCGCTTTGCGCCTCGGCCTGCCGCATTTGGCGTCCAAGCTGTGTGTTCAAAGGTATTTGAGATTTCCCGCAATGTTTGACTGGCATCAAATCGATACCGTCCTGCTGGACATGGACGGCACATTACTTGACCTGCATTTCGATAATCATTTTTGGCTGGAATTTGTGCCCGTACGTTATGCCGCCCGGCATGGCATGGGGCTGGACGAGGCCCGGGCCGAGTGCCTGGCCAAGTACGAGGAGATGCTGGGTACGTTGCAGTGGTACTGCATCGATCACTGGACCGAAAAACTTGGCCTGGATATCGCGCTGCTCAAGCGCGAGGTGGATCACCTGATCGCCGTGTTACCGCATGTGACCGATTTTCTCGACCTGCTCGCTCAGGCTGGAAAGCGACGCGTATTGGTGACCAACGCGCACCAGAAGTCGCTGGCGCTGAAAATGGAGAAGACTCAGCTGCACGACCGACTCGACGCGCTCGTGTGTTCGCACGACATCGGCCTGGCCAAGGAGCATCCGGATTTCTGGCCCAGGCTGTGCGAGCGCGAGCCATTCGACAAACAGCGCACCCTGTTCGTTGACGACAGCTTGAGCGTGCTGCGTGCTGCGCGGAACTACGGCATTGCCAACCTGCTGGCGATTCGTCACCCGGACCGGCAGCAGCCGATTCGTGAGGTGGATGAATTTCCTTCGGTGGTGGGATTCGACGCGCTGATTCCAGGGCTGACGAATTATATAGCCAAATAAGCTTCCTTAATTTAAGTAATTGATTAATTATTAACTTCTAATATACTCCGCGCCCTCAGATCTATTCCGGCAGGCGCACTCCGTTGGAAGCGGGCCCTGTCAGTCGGAAACCCGAATCCAGGAGCGCGTTATGCACAATGGCACTACCATCACCCAGTTCATCATCGAGGAGCAGCGTCAGATCGAAGGCGCCACCGGTGACTTCACCTCCCTGCTGAACGACATCGTCACCGCCTGCAAGGTCATTTCCAACATGGTCAACAAGGGCGAGCTGATCGGTGTGCTGGGCTCTGCAGAGAGCGAGAACATACAGGGTGAAACCCAGAAGAAGCTGGACATCCTGACCAACGAGGTCTTTATCAAGTCCAACGAGTGGGCGGGTCACCTGTCCGCCATGGCTTCCGAGGAGATGGACGAGATCTACGAGATCCCGAGCCAGTACCCGCGTGGCAAGTACCTGCTGACCTTCGACCCGCTGGACGGCTCCTCCAACACAGATGTGAATGTCTCCGTGGGCACCATCTTCTCCATCCTGCGTTGCCCGGGCGAGCGTGTATGCCCGAACACCGAGGCCTTCCTGCAACCGGGCGTGCAGCAGGTAGCTGCCGGTTACGCCTTGTACGGGCCGTCCACCATGATGGTGCTGACCACCGGAAACGGCGTGAATGGCTTCACCCTGGACCAGGACATCGGTGAGTTCATCCTGACCCACCCGAATATGACGATTCCGGAAGATACCCGCGAGTTCGCGGTTAACGCCTCCAACATGCGGCACTGGGAAGCGCCGGTTCAGCGCTATGTGGACGAGGCCCTGGCCGGTGCCACCGGGCCGCGCGGGGAAGATTTCAACATGCGCTGGATCGCCTCGATGGTGGCCGAAGTGCACCGTATCCTGACCCGCGGTGGTATCTTCATGTACCCGATTGACGAGAAGATGAAGGCCAAGGGTACCGAGGGCAAGCTGCGCCTGATGTACGAAGCCAACCCGATGTCTATGATCGTCGAGCAGGCGGGCGGCGCCTCCAGCACCGGACGGGAGCGCATCATGGAACTCAAGCCGCAGGCGCTGCACCAGCGCGTGCCGGTCATCCTCGGTTCAAAGAACGAGGTCGAGCGCGTGGTTGAGTACCACAACGAAGGCGACAGCGAAGCAGTCGCCTGATAACTTTCCCGCGCCGTTTCACGAAAAGCCCCGCTTCATGCGAAGCGGGGCTTTTTGTTTTTGCGTCAGTCGAGTTTTTCCACTTGGTAACCCGACGCTTCCAGGAGCTTAACCAGGCCCTTGTCGCCGACCATGTGCAGCACGCCGACCAATACCAGCTCGACTTCGGGTGTCGTCAACAACTGCTGCAGGTGCGGCACCCACTTGGCATTGCGCTGATAGACCAGGTCTTCAAACAGCGCCGGAAACTGGTTTTCGTAAGGGGCAATCGCCAACTGATGCAGCCGCTCCAGGTCGCCTGTGCGCCAACTGCCGACCATTTTTTGCATCAGTGACGGCAGCGCTTCCAGGTCGTCGAGCGTGTAGCGAATCAGTTCATTTTCCTGGCCATTGCCCATGTCGGCAATAAAGCCTATCTGCTCGTCAACCGTCTCCAGCTGGCCGATGGCCTTGCTATCTTCAATGGCCTTTTGCATGTAGTGCTCATCGACACCCGTATCGGCAAGGTCATGCAGCGCCAGTTCCAGCGCTGTTGCGGTGACAACGAACAGGCCGGGCTTGAAACGCATCAGTGGCCCTACGGGCAGGCCACGTTTGGACGCATACTCGGCGACCTGTGCAAGCACGTCCTCTGAAAGCTTCTGGTCGAGCGTTTCTCCTGCCGGATAACTCAGCAGCGCCAGCATTTTCTGTTGTACCTCGACCTGGTTCAGTCCGCGGATATCGGTTTCCAGCACTAACTGGTCTGCTGCCCTGTAGGCCTGGTCGAATGCTGCTGGTAACGGGTAGTCAGCCTTGGAGAGGTAATGCACGGTGCCGCCGAGATACAGGGTGTGCTGCCCGTTGCTGATCTTCCATACGGACGTGGCGGCCTGCAGCTGGTAGCTGGTGAACAGGAAAAGTAGCAGGGCTAACAAGCGCATCTGGTGAATCCTTTCTCGATGTTTTGTGGGAGCTGATGCCTTCGCCACTGGGCTTCAATAACGGACCTGTTTGTCCCAGGTGCGGAAACGTTTGCGGCAATAGGCAAGAAGCTCGGCGTGATTTTTGAAGTGCAGGTCGAAGTGGGCCTCGGCCGGTGCGTCGAATTCGCACCAATCGTTGGTGTAGTCGCGGCAGACCTGCGGGCGTTGCTCATAGATGCCGCAGGCACCGCCCGGTTGCAGGTGTTCGCAACGGCCACGGATCAGCAGAAACCAGCCATCCTCGTCCTTGTAGGCCTCGACGTTCGCGTGCGAGACCTGCCACAGCAGGTGATCGAAATCCGCCATCGAGCGCATGCTGCCCAAGGCTTCGGTAGTGTAGGTGCAGCAGGTGGAGCCGATGCAACGGCTGCACTTGTTGTTCACCGGGATGTCCACTTAGCTTTGCGGTTGGCCACCGCCGTTGCCACCACCGCGACCACCGCGTCGCCTGCCGCCGCCGGAACGGTTGCCTCCACCGCTGCGATTGCCCCCACCCGGGCGGCCACCGCCGCCTTTGCCGCGCGGGCCACCACGGGGTTTGCGTTCAATGCGCACCCGGCTTTTTGGGTCGACTTCGGCGAGCATTTCGGCCTTGATCGGCTCGATTGGCACCTTGTGACCAATGTAATCCTCGATCTCAGGCAGCGAGAAGGCGTAGGTCTCGCATACGAAGGAGATGGCATCGCCCTCGGCGCCGGCACGCGCGGTACGCCCGATTCGGTGCACGTAGTCCTCGCAGTCGTCCGGCAGGTCGTAATTGAACACGTGGGTCACGCCGCTGATGTGCAGGCCGCGCGCGGCCACATCGGTGGCGACCAAGACTTGCACCTCGTTGTCGGCAAATTTTTTCAGCAGGGCCTCGCGCTTTTTCTGTGGCACGTCACCGGAGAGGATCGCCGCCTTGTGGCCATTGCCCTCGAGGAAGCCCCACACCTTGTCGGCCTCGCGCTTGGTGTTGATGAAGACAATCGAACGCGAATCCTGCATGCGGTTGAGCAGCCCCAGCAGCAGCGGGATCTTCTCCTCATTGGCGACCATGTAGCCGGTTTCGCGGACCCGGTCGGCGGTGACCTGCTCTGCCTCGATCACTACCTTTTCGGGGTTGTTCATGTGCTCGTAGGCCAACTCGGTGACCCGGTAGGAAAGGGTGGCCGAGAACAGCATGCTCATACGTTCGGCAGGTGGTGGGCAGCGGCGCATGATATAGCGGATATCCTTGATGAAGCCGAGGTCGAACATGCGGTCAGCCTCGTCCATCACCAGCACCTGGATGGCGCGCAGATCGAACACATGTTGCTTGAAGTAGTCGATCAGGCGCCCCGGAGTGCCGATCAGGATATCGACACCCTCGTCTTCGATCTTCTTGCGTTGTTTTTCGTAGCCGGTGCCGCCGTAAACCACCTGCACATGCAGCCCAGTGTGGCCGGCAAGCACCATGGCGTCCTTGTGGATCTGGATCGCCAGTTCGCGGGTCGGGGCCAGCATCAGTGCGCGTGGCTGATTCGGGCGGCGCGACTGCTCGGCCGGTTCCTGGTCGAGCATGTGCAGGGTTGCCAGAAGAAACGCCGCGGTTTTGCCGGTGCCGGTCTGTGCCTGGCCGGCGATGTCCTTGCCATCCAGCGCCAGCGGCAGGGTCGCTTCCTGGATCGGCGTACAGTAATCGAAGCCGGCATCGCGTACGCCGGTCATGATGGATTCGGACAGCGGAAAGCTGTCAAAGCGGGTTTTGGTCAGGTGTTTTTCGCTCATAAGGCCCGTGTTCTGATGCAGAGGTGGGGACTTTGAGGCCCACCTTTAAGTCTTTGTGGTCGTTTGGCAGTCGCCAAGCATACCGGATTTCAATACCGAGAATTGATGCTAGGGGGTTGAAAAGGGCGGTTTGATCGGCTCAAATTGGCGGTGTTCGTAAATTTTTACAACGAAAAAGCCTTAATTGGGCCCCGCGCTAAGACAATCTGCGCATACTGTTCGAGGCCCGCAATCACCTAGATGGAGATACTCTGTGAGTGACAAGATCGTTCAAGTGACGGACGACTCGTTTGAAAGCGAAGTGCTGCAATCCGCCACCCCGGTGCTGGTCGATTATTGGGCGGACTGGTGCGGTCCGTGCAAGATGATTGCCCCGGTACTCGATGAAATCGCCGATGAATACGAAGGCCGCGTCAAGATCGCGAAGCTGAACATTGACGAAAGTCCCAATACCCCGCCGCGCTACGGCATCCGCGGCATCCCCACGCTGATGCTGTTCAAGGACGGCGAGGTCGAGGCCACCAAGGTTGGCGCTGTCTCCAAGTCGCAGCTGACGGCTTTTATTGACAGCAACATCTGATTCGGTAAAAGGCGCGGCCGGGTAGGCCGCGCCTTTTGCGATTTTGGCGCGGGATTTTCTGGACGATCCGGAATCACGTGCTAAAATTTCCCAAGCGCCTGCTATCGAGGCGTTTTCCCCGGTTCCTGCTTCTGCCAACGTATTCCGCGTTTGGCCAATTTCATTCTCCAATCCGTTAACACGCCACAGGCTGTATATGAACCTCACCGAACTGAAAAAAATGCCGGTCCCTGAACTACAGGACCTGGCGGCTTCGATGAAAATCGAAAACATGGGCCGTTCCCGGAAGAACGACCTGATCTTTGCCATCCTCAAGGCGCATGCCAAGAAAGGTGAAGATATCTACGGTGATGGAGTGCTGGAAATCCTGCAGGACGGCTTCGGCTTCCTGCGCTCGGGCGATTCGAGCTACCTGGCCGGACCCGACGATATTTACGTCTCACCCAGCCAGATCCGCCGCTTCGGCCTGCGTACCGGTGACACCATTTCCGGCAAGATTCGCCCGCCGAAAGACAACGAACGTTACTTCGCGATGCTCAAGGTTGATGAGATCAACTACGACAAGCCGGAGAACGCCAAGAACAAGATCCTGTTCGAAAATTTCACTCCGCTGTTCGCCAACCAGAAGTTCAACCTGGAGATGGGCAACGGCAGTACTGAAGACATCACTGCGCGCACCATCGAACTGGTTGCGCCGATCGGCAAGGGCCAGCGTGGCCTGATCGTGGCACCGCCGAAAGCCGGTAAGACCATGCTGATCCAGAATATCGCGCAGTCGATCGCTAGCAACCACCCCGAGTGTTATCTGATCGTACTGCTGATCGACGAGCGTCCCGAGGAAGTGACCGAGATGGCGCGCTCGGTACGCGGCGAGGTGATCGCCTCGACCTTCGACGAGCCGGCTGCGCGTCACGTGCAGGTGGCCGAGATGGTGATCGAAAAGGCCAAGCGTCTGGTCGAGCACAAGAAAGACGTGGTCATCCTGCTCGACTCCATCACTCGCCTGGCGCGTGCCTACAACACCGTGATCCCGTCCTCCGGCAAGGTGCTGACCGGTGGTGTCGATGCCAACGCCCTGCAGAAGCCGAAGCGTTTCTTTGGTGCTGCGCGTAACGTCGAGGAAGGCGGCTCGCTGACTATCATCGCCACCGCGCTGGTCGAGACCGGCTCGCGCATGGACGACGTGATCTACGAGGAATTCAAGGGCACCGGCAACATGGAATGCCACCTGGATCGCCGTATTGCCGAAAAGCGTCTCTATCCGGCTATCCACATCAACCGATCCGGTACCCGCAGAGAAGAGCTGCTGATGCCGGAGAAGGAACTGCAGAAGATCTGGATCCTGCGCAAGATCCTGCATCCGATGGACGAGCTTGCGGCAATGGAATTCCTGTTCGACAAGCTCAAGGCCACCAACACCAACCAGGAATTTTTCGACGCGATGAAGTCGAAGAGCTGATCCAGCCGCTTCCTCAGTGGAAGGTCGGCGGCTGTTCCAGCAGGCGGGTGGCCTCCCCGGCAGGCAAGGGGTGTGAGAACCAGTAGCCTTGCGCCTCGGGACATTGCATTTTGCGTAACGCCTCGAGTTGTGCAGCCGACTCCACGCCTTCAGCAACCACGTTCATATCCAGCATGTGGCCCAACGCGACGATGGTCTCGATCAGGATGTTGTTTTCCTGGTCGGAACCGATGTTGGCGACAAAGGACCGGTCGATTTTCATGGAGTCGTAAGTCGCGCGTTGCAGGTAGGACAGCGAGGAATAGCCGGTGCCAAAGTCATCCATCTGGATGTTGATCCCGGCCTGGCGCAATGCGCTGAATGATTCGTGAGCGATGTCTTCGTGGTCCATGAAGTCGTGTTCTGTCATCTCCAGGCGCAGGCTCTTGGCACTGATGCCTGATTCGGCAACGATATCCAGCACGCGGGAGGCGGCAGCCTGGTGCCTGAATAGCTGGGCCGACACGTTCACGTTCACGCCGATATCCTTGGCGTTATTGAATAGCTGCTGCCATTTTTTGGCCTGTCCGCAGGCCTGCTCGATAACCCACCAGCTGATCGTTTCAAGCTGGCCGGTTTCCTCGGCAACCGCAAGAAAGTGCTCGGGCTTCAGCAGTCCCTGCTCCGGGTGCTGCCAGCGCAACAGTGCTTCGAATGCGGTGATACGCTCGTCTTCGAGTGAAATGATCGGTTGGTAGTAAAGGACCAGTTCCTGCTTGTCCAGGGCGCGCTTCAGGTCGCTTTCCAGGGTCAGGCGGCTGACAGAGGAGTGACGCATGCTGTCGTCAAAGATAACAGTGCGCAGCGAATTGGAGCGCTTGGCCTGGTACATGGCGAGATCCGCATCCCGCAGGATGTCTTCCGGTGACTGGTATTGCGGGGCAGAGAAAGTAATGCCGACGCTGGCACCGGTATAGATACCACGGCCGGCAATCGTGAACTCTTCACGAAAGATTTCATGTATCCGATCCGCAACCCTCGTGGCGTCGGCACGGTCGGTGATGTCGTTTACCAGCACCGCAAACTCGTCGCCACCAAGCCTTGCAACCGTATCGCCGGGGCGAATTACGTTGAGCAGTTTGCGTGCGACCGTCGCCAGCAAGGTGTCGCCGGCAGAATGCCCCAGGCTGTCATTCACGAATTTGAATCGGTCGAGATCAAAGTAGAGCGTGGCGAAATGCCGGTCCTGGTCGCGTTTGAAGCGTTGCAGCGTCTGGCGAAGACGGTCGGTGAAAAGCGCACGGTTGGGGAGGCCGGTCAGCGAATCGTGTAGTGCATCGTGGATCAGTTGATGCTCGGTCTGCTTGCGTTCCTCGATACTGCTGATCGAACCGGCAATGCGTTTGGCGTGACCTTTCTCATCACTGATAACCAAGCCGCGCGCGACCACCCAGATATACTCCCCGTCGGCACGGCGCAATTTATGCTCGTATTCGAAGCGTTGCTCGCCGGGCGCGTGGTTGCCGTGGAGAATTTCGATCAGGGCGGGTTGTTGCTGTGGGTGAACCCGACTGGTCCATGCCTCCAGGGCGGTGGGAGCCGTGTTGCTTTCTTCGCCAATAAGATCGTTCCAGCGTGGTGAGAAATAGGTCGCGTTTTCCGCGGCCTCCCAGTCCCAGATACAATCATTGGCACCGCTAACCGCGAGTTCGTAGCGTTCCTGCAATTTGCGGATGTCGCGTTCGGCGCGGCTGCGCTCCAGGGCGTAGCGAATCGCCCGGTTCAGCAGAGCGCTGTTTATTTCCTTTTTTATCAGGTAATCCTGCGCGCCCATGCGTACTGCCTGGGCAGCTGTCGCCTCGTCGTCAAAATTCGTCAGCATGAGGACCGGGGTTTCGGGTGCCCATCCGGCAACGCGTTGGAAACCGTCCAAGCCATCGGCATCGGGGAGGTGGAGGTCCAGCAGAATGACATCGAAGGGTGTTTCCTGCTCGAGCAGGCGTTTGGCGTCGCCGATATTTTTCGCATGCTGGAGGCGATATTCGGCTGAATGGCTTTTCGCAAGGTGGCGGCGTACCAGGTCGGCCTCAAATACATTGTCTTCGATGAGCAGTACTTCAACCGACTTGCGATTCATGGCTACTCGTCCTTTGACAGGGGTAGAGCGAAGTTTACGCTGGTGCCTTTCCCTGGGATTGATTTTATCCAAATTCGCCCACCATGATTCTCGACGATTTTCTTGCAGATCGTCAGACCCATGCCATGACCCGGGTATTCCTTGTCGGTCTGGCCGCGCTTGAACATCTCAAACAGTTTGCTGGTGTCCGATTCCTTGATGCCGATACCGTTGTCCCGAAAACTCATGCCCCATCGCTTGGCGGTCTCCTTGTAACGCACTGAGATGCGCAAAGGCTTTTTTCTCTGGAACTTGATGGCATTCGCGATCAGGTTCTGGAACAGGCGCTTGAACTGACGACGGTCCACCGGATGGGTGGGCAGGCTGTCCGAGGACACTTGTGCAGACGCGGCATCCAGGTCGATGCGGAACAGTTCCAGAGTCGATAGCAGGAGCTGCTCCAGGTCGACCGGTTCAGGTTTGAGATCATAGGTCTGCAGGCGGGCGTAGTCGAGCAATTCGTCCAACATCTCCTGGGCAAGCCCCAGGTTGGATGTCAGGTTGTCAATGATCTTGCTGCCTTCTTCGCCAAGCGCCGAGTGATAGTCTTCTTCCAAAAGACGCGCGTAGCGATGGCTTAGCTGCAAGGGAGCCTGAAAGTCATGCGAAATCGCGTAGACGATGGTGTCTTTCAGGGTGCCAGGATCTTCCGCGGGTTGTGTTGTTTCTTGTGGGATTTCCTCCACCTGTTGCGAGGCAGATTCCACATATGACGACGCCAACTGGGAAACACCCAGCAAGCCGCTGCTACAGCCGGGGAAGAGTGCAATCGCACCGAGGCTGAGAGCTTCATCGGTGTCCAGCGCGGGAGAGACGCCAAACAGAATCGTCGGGATAGAGGCATTGACGAGCTGCGGCACCAGGGCCTGCCACTGGCCCCATTCGATACGAGTGTCGACAATACCGAGAAACGGCGGGTTTTCCGCAGCGAGGGCCTCGTCCACTTCCTGAATAGTTGTGGCGCGGGCGACCGACACCGACGCAGACCCCAGCAAACCGCTGTTCAGGATGTTCTCAAGCAGTTTGCTGTCTGCGCGGGTACCACCGATAAATAGAATCTTACCCAGCATAGCCGAAAGCGTTATGTTTTTATTTTCTTGTATTACAAATTATGCACCGATTCCCGGTGCTTTTGTAATAAAGACTAGAATTGCAGCCCGATATGCCCGAAATACAGGAAGTGGGTTACTAAATGTCCGAAGAAAGAACGGCCATGATTCTTGCCGCTGGGCGTGGGGAGCGTATGCGTCCACTCACCGATCACACCCCGAAACCGCTCTTGGAGGTTGCTGGTAAGCCATTGATTGTTTGGCATATTGAGCGTCTGGCGGGGGCTGGTTTCCGGCGCCTCGTAATCAATCATGCGCACCTCGGAGGGCAGATAGAACAACGCCTGGGTAATGGTGCGCGATGGGGGGTGAGTATTTATTACTCGGCCGAAGGCGAGGGCAAGGCACTGGAGACCGGCGGGGGCATTTTCAGGGCGCTGCCACTGCTGGGCGAGTCTCCGTTTCTGGTGGTGAACGGCGATATCTGGTGCGATGTGGATTTCTTCAGCCTGCAACTGGCCGATGGGGACCTGGCGCACCTGGTCCTGGTCGGTAACCCGTCGCACAATCCTTCGGGAGACTTCTTTCTGGACCCGGCTGGTCGGGTTCACGACCAGGGCGAACCTTGCCTGACGTTCAGTGGCATCGGTATGTACCACCCCGGGCTTTTTGCCACTTGCGAGGCCGGGGCCTTCCCGTTGGCACCGCTGTTGCGGAGTGCAATGCAGGCCGGCAAGGTTTCCGGCGAACACCATTTTGGGAGTTGGCTCGATATTGGAACCCCGGAACGTCTGCAGTATTTGAATCGCCAGCTTGCCTGAGTGTATCGCGCTGTTCCGCGTTCAGGCTCAGACACCAAACCCGCTAAGCTAGGAATATGGGACAGGAAATCCAGGACGCGGCCTTCAGCGAGGAGGCCTTCGAGGAATTTGCTCAACGGGTGCGCGACGAGACCGCGCTGTTGGCCGCATGGGAACATGATGGCCTGATGCGGGATGTCGGCTACCGGCTCGGCTTCGAGCTGGAGGGCTGGCTGGTCGATGCGGAGGGCCAGCCGGACTCGCGTAATCGCGAGTTTCTTGAGCGGGTTGACGATCCCAACGTTGTGCCTGAACTGGCGCGATTCAATTTCGAGATCAACGACGATCCACTGGATTTCTCCCCCGGTATGTTCGATCGCATGTACTGGTCGTTGCTGAAGCGCTGGGAGCGTTGCGAAGCAGCGGCACGGGACCTGGGCATGCAGGCCATGAGTATCGGCATCCTGCCCACGGTCAGGCTGGACCACCTGCGCCTGGGCAATATTTCAGGGATGACCCGTTACCATGCGCTCAACGAGCAGGTATTCCGTCTGCGCGATGGCGTTCCACTACAGCTGAATATCGAAGGCGACGAAATACTCAGGCATTCGCATGACGACGTGATGCTGGAGTCGGCAACCACCTCGCTGCAGATACATCTTCAGGTCAGCAGTGACGAGGTGGTGCGGGCTTTCAATCTTGCGAAAATCATCTCGGCGCCAATGGTTGCGGTGGGTGCCAATTCACCGTTTTTCCTGGAACGTCAGTTATGGTCTGAAACGCGGATACCGTTGTTTGAGCAGGCGGTATCCGTTGGTGCCTCGGATTATTCCAAGCGGGTGACCTTTGGGGTTCGCTATGCCAAGGACAGTATCCTCGAGTGTTTCGAGGCAAACCGCGACCGTTACCCGGTATTGTTACCGGATCTTTCCGATAAGCCGCGCGAAGAACTCACGCACCTGCGCCTGCATAACGGCACTATCTGGCGCTGGAATCGTCCCTTGGTCGGTTTTGATGCCCAGGGACGGCCTCACTACCGCATCGAGCACCGGGTGGTTGCCGCCGGCACCAGTGCCAACGACGTGGTGGCGAACAGTGCTTTTTTTATCGGCTTGATGCTGGGACTGTTACATGCGAAAGAGCCTATCGAAAACGAGCTTCCTTTTGCTGTCGCGCAAAGCAATTTCTACCGGGCGGCGCAGTATGGGCTGAGGGCCAGTGTTAAGTGGCCCCAATGCAATGTCCGGTTGGATACGTTGATTCTGGAGAAACTGCTGCCATTGGCTGAAGGCGGCCTGCAGCAGATCGCTTTGCCGGCGGAAGAGCGGGAACGTTGGTTGTCGATAATCGAGCAGCGCGTGCGAAGCGGGCGTACCGGGTCCAACTGGCAGGTGGAGTGGGTTAGACGCTGCGGGCGCGACTGGGGTGCGCTGGTGCAGGCCTATGCGGAACGCCAGGCGGTGGGCAGGCCGGTGCACGAATGGGAATATGAATAATGTTGAGTGAAACAGAACAACTGCCGGAAGGCCTGCTGCACCTGGATGCCAGCCAGTTGCACACGCACCTGGGCGGACCAACCCTGATTCATCTGCAGGGGCGTCGCGAACCGCCTCTGTTCGTTTCGGTGCTGATGCACGGTAACGAGAATACGGGCTGGGAGGCGGTGCGCAGGGTGCTGAAACGTTACCTCAACGAAGAGGGCGACGCTGTAGATCTGCCCCGTTCGTTGAGCCTGTTCATCGCCAATACCGAGGCAGCGGCGGAGGGTATGCGGCATCTGCCCGGGCAGCCGGATTACAATCGCGTTTGGCCGGGTGCCGAAGATACCAGCAGTGCAGAGGCGGAGATGATGCACCAGGTGGTCGACATCATGTCCACGCGCGACCTGTTTGCCTCGATAGACCTGCATAACAACACCGGCCTCAATCCACATTACGCCTGCGTAAACGTGCTTGAGCATACCGCGCTGCACCTCGCTTCGTTGTTTTCACGTACCGTGGTGTATTTCGTGCGCCCGCGCGGTGTGGCCTCCATGGCGATGGCCGGACTGGGGCCCTCCGTGACCCTGGAGTGTGGCAAGGTGGGGCAGGAACATGGCACGGCACATGCTGCCGAATATGTAGACGCCTGTCTGCATCTGGCTGAAATTCCGCAACACGCGGTGCCAGCCCACGATATCGACCTGTTCCATACCGTTGCGATCGTGCGAGTGCCGCAGGAGGTGTCGTTCGGCTTTGGCGAGCAGGGCTACACGATGGATTTCAATGCAGACCTGGACCGGCTCAACTTCCGTGAGCTGCCGGTCGGCACCAGTTTTGGCAGGGTCAACGAGGCTGCCCAGCTGCCGCTGCGAGTGCGCGATGAGCAGGACCGGGATGTCGGCGAGCGTTACTTCGAGGTCGAGCAGGGGCATCTAAAAACCCGCTTGCCTGTCATGCCGTCCATGTTGACCTGTGACACGACGGTGATTCGCCAGGATTGTCTTTGCTATCTCATGGAACGCTACAACGAACACCTTGCGGATGCGGGTTGAAGGTGACACCGGTCAAGTACCTGCGTAAGTGTCGTGCCTTGTGTTGCGGAAAAATTTAAGATTGATGACAAAAGGGCGCTGGTTTCGCTGGTTCGCGCCTTCCAATAAACGACGAGTAGGTACTTATGTCTGGTTCACACCGCATGCTTTCGCGAGAAGAAAAGCTCATTCACGACAACCTGATGAAAATGGGTTCCATTGCGGCGCAGGAGCTGGAAAATGCCATGGCGGCGCTGCTTTCGCAGAACCCGGACCTGGCCCAGTCCGTGGTCGACTCAGACAACAACCTCAATGCCTTGCATCGCATTGTCGAGAGTGAATGCCTCAATACCCTGGCCTTGCGCCAGCCGGTCGCGAACGATTTACGCGACGTGGTCGGCAGCCTGCAGATTGCCGGCGAGATCGAACGCATCGGCGATCATGCCAAAGACATCGCGAAGATCGTGCTGGGCATGGATCCGAGCGACTTCTCCGGGCCAATGACCCAGATCTCGCAGATGGGGGATCTTAGCTGCAAGATGCTGGAACAGGTGATGGAAGCCGTCAGCAACAAGGATGAAGGGCTGGCGCGTCTCGCCGCCGAGGAAGACGGTGAAATGGACGAGCTGGACAGCGAGGCGGTCTCCAGCCTGATGATGAAGCTCATGGCGGAACCCGATCCGACCATGCATTCCACCCACCTTTTGTGGATCGCCTACCATCTTGAGAGAGTCGGCGACCGGGTCACCAATATCGCCGAACGGGTCGTTTTCATCGTCACCAACGACACGCCCGAGCTTTAAGCGGCCCTGATTTGTCGACCTGCTGAATTCGGGACTAAAGTCCCGTTATATCGGCCGATAGTCTGAACAGACTCGCAAAGCAAAACGCGCCTCGATCGAAAGGCGTATCCGGAGTGGACAAATGACACCGATTATTGTGGATGTCGAGGCCTCAGGGTTCGGCAAGGGAAGCTATCCGATTGAGATTGGGCTGGTGCTGCCCGACGGTACTCCGCACTGTTTTCTGCTTGCTCCGGCGCGTCACTGGACTGCCTGGGAACCCGAGGCCGAAAAGCTCCATGGGATCTCGCGTGAAACCCTGGAGGCGTACGGTCGGCCCCTGCAGGAGGTGGCCTGGCGACTCAACGAACTGTTGCGTGACAAGACGGTATACAGCGATGCCTGGTCTTTCGATATGTGTTGGCTCGGCAAGCTGTTCGACGCCGCACATATGCCACAGACCTTCCGCGTGGCTCCGCTGCAGGAGGCGCTTGGGGAGCATCAGATGGAAAAGTGGGACAACGCCAAGGCCAAGGTGATCGAAGAACTCGACCTGCAGCGTCACCGTGCCAGTGGCGATGCGCGCATCCTGCAGGAAACCTACCGGCGTACCGAACGCGTTGCCGCCTAGCGCTGTAACGCAGCCAACACGCCATCCCAGAACTTCAGGCGGGCCTCCACGGCACTCTGCGCCGCTGTCACCGCCTGGTGTTGTTTCTCAGTATCGCGTTCACACAGGCCGTTGAGCAGGCGCAGCGATAGCGGCGCGTGAAAATCCTCGTCCAGATGGATATGCCGGTTCAGGTAGTAGTGGAAAATAGGTGCCTGTTGATCGCTTACCTGGATCTTCTGCAGGATCGCGCGGAACATACACGGAATGATGTGTTCGCGCCCCAGTGCAAGTGCGGCGGCCACCTCGTGCGGGCGGCCTGAATTGATGAAGGCAAAGGTCTGGCGCGTGAATGCCACGGAGGGGGCGGGCACTACAGGCAGGGCCAAGGCGGCTTCGATACCTTGTTTGGCAACGGTTTCCACGAAGCCTTGCGAGGCAGAAGTGTCGGCACCGATCTCGTGCATCGCGGTGTGGTACAGCTCGAAGTGGCTGGAGAAGTGGTCGCTGCCGAAGGCCTGGTCCGATTCCTCCTCCAGCACCAGTTCATTGATGAAGCGGCGCACGTCTCCGTCGCCACGTGGCACCCAGGGATAGCTCGCCGGGGCCACGGCGTTCTGCAGGTACTTGATCAGCGACATGAAATCCCACACCGAGTAGACGTGGTGCTGCATGAAGATCTGAAGGTCCTCGAGGGTGTTGACCGCATCGTAGACCGGGTGGTTCTCCAATTGTTGGCGGAAGCCCTGGATGATTTCGCTACTGATTTCGTTGGCCATGATGCTGCTGGGTAAGGTTTCGAATGCGTGGATTTTATCCGGGGAAGACGGATGAATTTCCCTGAGGATCCGGGAGTATCCGCGGTGCTTGGGCCCTGCGGAGCTGTTTTTGCTGCAGGCCAGCAACGGCCCCCGGTTGCCAGGGGACTGTGTTACTTGGCACAACCGATATCCCGCGTGACAGCTCACGCAGGCGGCGGTCAGTTGCCGAGTTTCCGGCAGGTCTCCAGGGCGTCGCTTGCCTGTGTGCCCAGGGTGTTTCTGATGACGGGTTCTTCAAGCCAGGGTGGGGTTGTCGATCACGTGGCCGACGAACTTGCTCATATTATCGAGGATCTCGCCACCGCGGCGGAAGCCAAGGCCGCAGGCTTCATACACGTAGAACACACCGGCCTGGTAGCGGTTGCCTGCGTGGTCCTGTGGAAACTCGACATATTCCTGGAACACGCTGCGATGGTGGCCATACTCGCCGGCGGTCTCCGCGATCAAGCTGCCGTCGGCCGCGATGATGCGGGTGTTCTCTCCCTCGCGTCCGAATAGCTTCTTCTCGACCTGCGCTACGCCCTGCAGGGGTTCGAAGCTGGTCTTGAGCAAGTAGGGTGAGTCCGGGTACAGATCGCACAGCACCTTCATGATGCCCTTGCTCTGGAATAGCAGGGTGTAGGCCGGGTTGATGAAACGGGTGGTCCCGAGTTCGCTGATACCCTGCAGCATCTCGGTCAGTTGCGGCTCGTCCACCGCGATGTCTTCCCACGGGTACAATTTGAACCAGAAGTCCGCGCGCTGCTGGTCGCGGTTGAACACGCCCTGCTTGGGGATGAAACCAGTCTCGTCCATGAAGGCGAAGTCCGTATACAGGCCTGCCTCGTGTGCCACGTGCTGCAGGTAGCGCACGGTGCGCTCGTCTTCGGGCAACCCGGCGATGCTGGAGAACAGGAATTTCTCTTTCTGGTAGGCCTTCGAAAAGTCGCCATCTTCGCCGGTGACCACGCGGCGGAAATTGTCCTGCAACATTGCGTGCAGGTTGTTGAACTGGCGTGCCTCTTCCATGCCGTTGGCCTTGAGCAGCGCCCATTGCACAATCGAGGTCTCGAACAGCGAGGTGGGGGTGTCGGCATTGAACTCGATGAGCTTGACCGGCTGGCCATCAAGTCCGCCGGCCAGGTCAAAGCGTCCGTACAGGTGCCAGTCGTCGCGATCCCAGCTTAGTTCGATCAGCGGGATCAACAGCGGGTCGATGCCGAGATTGGTGTACAGCTGGTTGTCGATGACATGCTGCGCTGCCTCGATGTACATGTCGTACAGGGTGTTGGCTGCCGAATAATAGGCTTCGGCCTCCTGCTCGCTGACCTGCACCAGTTCCGACACGATGTAATCTGAACCGTCATCATCGGTATGCCACTGCATGCCGATATCCTCGAGCACCGTCCTGGGGACGGGCTCGACCTGCATAGTGCGTACCACGTCAGATCTCCTCAGCCACCGAAGGAGCCAAAGGTGCGGCTACCGCCGGTGCTGGAGCTCCTGTTGCCGAAGAAGCCGCTTTTGGCCTGGGTGGTGTTGCCGCTGCGCAGACTGGTTGGCGCATTCGGGCGCGTGCTGTTGTAGCGCTGGGTATTCTGCTGGAAGTTACGGTTACCCATCAGGCTGTTGGCCAGCATGCCGCCGATCAGGGAGCCGGCCGCGGCAGCCAGCAGGGTTTCACCCAGCGAGAGTCCACCCCCGCTCATTTCGGCACCATCCTGCGCCAGGCGCGAGGTGCCCGCCTGCACGCGCCTGGCCTCTTCCTCGGCGATCGCTTTGAGTTCCTCCTCGGAGAGGAAGCGCTCGATGCCATTCAGGTCACGTAGCACAGCGCGGGTAGGGCCCGTAGTGGGGTGTTGCTCGGCGATGCGGTAGGTGGCCGGGTTATCGCCGGTTTGTTCGACTACCAGGAAGTAGTTCTGGTCAGCGGCGACCTGGTTGATGCCATTCAGGTCGTTGGCGGTGGGCTGTTCACAACCACTCAGGCTGCTGACTACGGTCAGGCCGAGACTGCCGGCAATGGAGTACGAAAGGGCTTTCTTGATGTGTTTCATAACGGCTCGAATCTGTCGCAAGGGGCGCCATTTTAGCGGCTATTGCTTTCGGGATGTGGCGACAGCGGCTGGTTTGTAGTGCGGCCTTGACGCCCAATAACCCGGTCACAGGATTCATGAGGTGGATACGATGAAAAAGATGTTTTCTGTGTGGTTGAGTGGTCTGGTTCTGTTAGCGGTGGCCCTGCTGGGCTCGCAGCAGGCCATGGCGGCCGGTTGTAAGGGCAAGACTGCCGGTAGCTGTGCGAGTGACAGCAAATGCATGTGGGTAGACGGCTACAAGCGCAAGGACGGTAAGAAGGTCTCCGGTTATTGCCGTGCCAAGGGCGCCAAGGCCGGTACGAAAAAGACGGAAGCGGGTCAGCGCAAGACGGAGAAAACCCGTGCGAAAGTAGAGAAGAAGGCTGCAAAGTCCGACAAGAAGGCAAGCAAAGGCGCGAAGAAGAGCGACAAGAAGTAGTGACAAGTCGCCCTGGTCGATTGCCAGGGTTCTTTTAGAGGCTATGTGGCCGTTAAGTCTTGGTTCGGTATGGCAAGGCCATATTTTGACTCCCCCACCCTGGCCCTCCCCACCCGTGGGGAGGGGACGATTAACCCTGTCGCCTCACTATCTGTTCCTCCCCTCCCGTGAGGAGGGGGCGGTTAACCCTGTCACCTAACGATCTGTTCCTCCCCTCCCGTGAGGAGGGGCGGTTAACCCTGCCACCTGAATATTTGTTCCTCCCCCATTTCATGGGGGAGGCTAGGAGGGGGAGTTCAAATCCGGTCGGCAACAACACTTATCGGTGGTATAGCCTTTCTGAACGTTTGGACCCGCACTATGGCGCGGGTTTTTCTGTGCGGCTCAGCGGTAGCTGCTGCGCATTTCCGTCTTCAGCAGGTTGTAACCTTTGAAGTGCCACATGCGCATCTGACGATAGGGCTTGTAGGCGTTGCTCCACAAGTCATCATCTTTCAGTGCCTGGCAAGCTTTAGCCTGATAAATAGCGTTCTTTCGCGCATCATCGATGTAGTCGCTGCCGCCGAAGCAACAGGTTTCATACAGGTGGGCCATGTCCGGATAGAGCCCGCTGTGTTCATGCCCCAACCAGTGGACCATCTCGTGGAACAGCAGTGCCGGCAGATTTTTATAACGGTGATTGCCGCCAAGCCTTAGTGGAGAACCTGTCAGGTGTTCGCGGATCTGGCGGTCGTCGAGCTTGAAAAAGCTGCGATAGGTTTCCGGGCTGTGGCGCGTGCTCAGCAGGCCGCCGATGCGGAAGGTATCCAGCACCACGCCAGGATGGCGGGTCTCCCTTAGCAGATTGTAGAGGGCATCTTTGCGCGGTGGTAGTTCGCGGGTGGTGGCGACCGCGTTGGCGAACATCTTGTCTGCGACGCAACGAAAGGTCTTGGTGCGTGCGGATTCAAGTACGGTCAGCAGGCGGTGCGCCTGGTACTCGTGATAGGGATGCAGGCGCCCTGCCGCTCCCTTGCCGATCAGGCACTGGATGCCCTGTTTCAGCCCATCACGCAGGTGCCGAACCAGCTGCTGCTCAGCCGCGGCTACGGGTTGATTGTACGGGTAGGCCTCGCAGTCGCTGACCCGTAGGCGTGTACCGGCGAGTTCGATGCCCCGGTCGGTCTGAAAGGCCATATCGGGATCGAGTTCCTCGATCAGGTCGTTAAGGCGTTCTTCGGGGGAAGTGAAAGTGGCAGCCTGCCCGCTTGACGGCAGGAGGGCCAGCGTCAGCACTATCCTTGCTGTTATTGTCCGTGCGCTTTTTCCGTAACTCAAACTACCGTTGCCTCCGCTGTGAGCCTCGGCATGTACTTGTTATTGTGGATTGATGACGTATACACAAAGTGTAGACGCTTTCGGCGCACTTGCCAGCCGGAATTATTTTTTTAGGAATTAATGGCTTTGGTGGCCGCTGTTGCTGGCGCTTTAGGTCGGGTCGCTTGAATGTCTGAGCCGGTACCAGTGGGCGCCAAGCAGTTCGTGCAGCAGGAGGTAGTTGTGGGTAATGTTGCGGGCAGCCGGCTTCCACATCGAGCTGTCGCTGTAATCGGAGGGGCGGGCGGGCTTGGGCCCCAGGTAACCAAACGGCGCCGCGATGGCATCGATGCCAAGCGCCTCTGCTACCTGCATCGCGCGAGGCATGTGGAAGGCATGGGTCACGAGGGCAACCCGCTGGAAGCCGAGTTCACGCAACAGGGGGGCACTGTAGAGCAGGTTTTCCCATGTACTGGTCGAGCGGGTTTCCAAGGCCAACGCTTCGATACCCGCGCGCTCGTGTAGCCAGCGGGCCAGGATCTGCGCAACCGGCTCGTCCTGTGTCTTGAGCTTGCCGCCGCTGATGATGATCGGCAGGCCGCTTTCCCGATGGAGCTTCACCGCGTAGCCGAGGCGTTCCAGGCTGAGGGCATCCGGTCGGCTTTGATGATCCAGTTCCGGGTTGGCGCTGGTGTATCCGGCGCTCAGCAGCAGAAGGGCATCAGCCCTTTGGGTCTTGATTTGCGCGGCAGAGCGCGCGGGAAAGGTTTCCAGGTGCTGCGCAAGCCAGTGTGTCATGGCGGTCGTGCTCAGCAGGTAAAGTCCGATCAAGGCGAACCAAACCAGCAGGCGTCCGATCACCCGCTGGCCGAGCAGTACGGCCAGCAAAAGTAGCAGCAGGATGATTCCCGGCGGTAGAAATGCTGCCTTGAACGCCGGCCGCAGGTAATCCAGAAACTCCATCAGCCGCCGAGGAGCGGGTTGGCCTGTAGGTCGGCATGGTAAGAGGAACGCACCATCGGACCACTGGCGACATTGTCAAATCCCATCTGCTCCCCAAGTGCCCGCAGTTCCTCGAATTCCTCCGGCGTTACGAAACGGTCCACCGGCAGATGTTCAAGGCTTGGTTGCAGGTACTGCCCAAGGGTCAGCATGTTCACGTCGTGGGCGCGTAGATCGCTCATGACCTGCTCGATCTCCTCGCGCGTCTCGCCCAGTCCGAGCATGATGCCGGATTTGGTGGGCACCTTCGGGTGTTCTTCACCAAAGCGTTTCAGCAAATCGAGTGACCATTGGTAATCGGCGCCTGGACGGCACTGCTTGTACAGGCGGGGCACAGTTTCAAGGTTGTGGTTGAACACGTCCGGAGGGAAGGCCCGGTGGGCTTCGAGTGCGATATCCATGCGGCCGCGATAATCGGGGACCAGGACTTCGACCACGGTGTCCGGTGTGTGTGCCCGGATCTGGCGAATGCATTCGCTGTAATGGCCGGCACCTCCGTCGCGCAGGTCATCTCGATCAACCGAGGTGATCACCACGTATTTCAGGCGCATCTCCTCGATGGCCTCGGCCAGCTGCCGCGGCTCGTGTTCATCCAGCGGTTTCGGCTTGCCGTGTGCCACGTCGCAGAAAGGGCAGCGACGGGTGCAGATGTCGCCCATAATCATGAAGGTGGCGGTGCCATGGCTGAAGCATTCACCCAGATTGGGGCACATGGCCTCTTCGCAGACCGAGCTGAGTTTGCGCTCACGCAGGATTTTCTGAATCCGCGAAACACCCTGGCCGGTCGGGGCCTTGGCGCGAATCCATTTCGGCTTGCGTGGCATCTGCTGCGTCTTCTCGACTTTCACCGGAATACGACTGACTTTGTCGTGGCCGCGCTGGTGAGTGTCAGGCGATGTGCGTGATGGCGGTTGGAGATCGGTCTTGCTCATTTGCGCATTGTAGCCTTTACCCGGGGCGCACAGTGGCTTTGTCGCGAGTGTTTGTTCTCCCGGGCGGGTTTGTCCAGCACCCCCGAATTTTTCTGCGCTCTAGGCCGGGTCAGCCGTGCGCCCACGATCGTGGCTCCAACGGAAACTCCGATTTCCGTCGACAGGGGAATCCCTGTCTATTGCAGCAGCCAAATCGCAAGCTTGCTGGAGCTTGTTGATCACCATCGTCTTTTCCTGGTGGATCTCAGGGCGAAAGATCCAAAGACCACAAGCGCCACCAGTGCCGCTGAGGAAAAGGCAAGCAGGAAATTCGATGTCGATGAATCCAGTCCCCATTCCTCCGGGACGAGAGACAGTAGGAGGCCGGCAGGGGTGCATACCAGCATTCCAATCACGTAATTGGTTTGAATGAACCAGTTTTCGTAATGAAGTTCATTGAAGCTGATTTCTGCCAGGGTGACCAGATAAATACAAAAAAGCAGATAGGCAAACACAATGAACTGGATGATTTTTGTTTTCATGGACGTCTGGAACTACTTAACCTCTCTGCGAATAATGCCTTTCTGCACTTGGGCCACGAGGGTGGCCTGGCCGGAAAAGTGTGTCGTTATTTGTCGTTCTGCTGCCAATCCCCGGAAACGTTGGATTTGCAGCAGGCGTGCACAACCCGATTATGCGCTATCGAGTTAAGACAGGGATACCTGCGTGCGGTCGACCAGTCATGACAGGATGATGCGAGGTTCAAGGGCTGGTTGCCTGGTAACCGGTGTGTCGCAGGATCGCATCGACGACCTTGTCGGTCAGCGCAGTGATGTCGTCATCGATACCCTGCTCGCAGGTTTGGGTCACAGCCATGTCCTGGTAGCCACAAGGATTAATCCGGCTGAACGGCTCCAGGTCCATGTCGATGTTGAACGACAGGCCATGATAGGTGTAGCCACGTTTCACGCGCAGGCCGAGAGCGGCTATCTTGGCATCGCCAACGTAAACGCCGGGGGCGTCTGCGCGCGCTTCTGCCTCGATGCCGTAGCCCGCCAGTACGTCGATGATGCTGTTTTCCATGGCATTGACGAAGCCGCGCACGCCAAGGCCTGCTTCGCGCAGCGACATCAGCAAGTAAACCACCATTTGCCCCGGGCCGTGGTACGTCACCTGTCCGCCGCGGTCACTCTGTACGATGGGAATGTTGCCGGGGTTGAGGATATGCTCGGGCTTGCCGGCCTGGCCTTGGGTGAAGACCGGGTTGTGCTCGACCAGCCAGATTTCTGATGGTGTGTCGGGCGTTCTTTCGGCAGTGAATTGCTGCATTGCGCGCCAAACCGGTTCGTAATCCCGCCTGCCGAGCTGGCGAACCATAACCTTGGGTTTGGTGCGCGTTTGTTTGTCGACTACGTCGCTCACAAGCGCATCAGTACCTTTTCGTGAGCGGTCAGTTCGTCGTAGATGGCGTCCAGGTGGTCGTGACTTTTTGCCTCGATGGTGACGGTAACCGACAGGTATTTGCCGTTGCGGCTGGCTTTGCAAACGATGCGTTCGTGATCGATGTTCTCGCAGTGCTTGCTGAGGATTTCCACCACGGTGTCTTTGAAGTTTCCGTCGTCGTACCCCATGGCCTTGACCTGGTAGTCGCAGGGAAATTCGAATCCCTGGGCATCGTCTTGCTTTTTCATGAGTTGCCTCTTGCCTGCAGGCGGATGCGCTGCTTGGCGGCCTGGTAAAGCTGATCCATGTACTGCCAGTGCGCGCCGGGTTTGCCGTCGCCGACTGCTTTGCCGTTCAACTCGACCACCGGTGCGATTTCGCGCGTGGAACTGGTCAGCCAGATCTCCGTGGCCTGGTGCAAATCATCTTCAGTGATGCTGGCCTGTGCAAAGGGGATCTTGGCATCCTGTGCCAGTTCCAGCACCAGGTCGCGTGTTACCCCGGGCAACAACTGGTCGGAATCCGGTGGGGTGATCAGCAGGCCCGCCAGGACGATGAAAAGATTGCTGGCCGTACCCTCGAGTGCCTGCCCGTCGCGCACCATGATGGCATCGATCGCGCCCCTGTCGGCCGCCTCCGCCTGCGCCAGCACATTGGGTAGCAGGGTGGTGGCTTTTACGTCGCAGTGGTGCCAGCGGATATCTTCCAGGGTGATGACCTTGATGCCGTCGGTCGCGATGCTGGGATCACGCTCGGCAATCGGGGTGGCAAAGGCGATAACGGTCGGTGTGACCTTCTCCGGGATTTTGTGCGCACGCTTGGCGTAACTGCCGCGGGTCACCTGCAGGTAAATCGAGTGGTCGTCACCCGGGCACTCGCTGCAGAGCTGGCCAAGGATATCGCGCCATTCCGTGTGGTTGTAAGGGTTGGCCATGCGAATGGCCTTAAGGCTGCGATCAAGGCGGGCCAGGTGTTGCTCCGTCCGGAACGGCACCCCGGCAAAGGCCGGGATGACCTCGTAGACGCTGTCACCAAACAACAGGCCTCGGTCGGTGACCGGCACGCAGGCCTTGTCCTGTTCGACAAACGCTCCGTTGAGAAAAACTCTGCCCATCACTCCATCCACAGCAACACGCTGTCGACCATGGTGCTCCAGAGGCCTCCTTCCGGCATGTCGTCCAGGGCGACCAGAGGAACGCGGGTGATTTCCTCGCCCGACAGTTCGATGATCACTTCGCCAAGTGTCTGACCCTTGTTGATGGGAGCCTCGATAATCGGCTTGATCTCGGTGCGCGCCTGCAGCTTGTCGTACTGGTGGCGTGGAATCGTGACAAACATGTCCTGTTTCAGGCCCAGGGAGAGGTTCTCGCGCTCGCCTTTCCAGATCCGGGTTCCGGTCAGCTTTTGGCCGGCACCGTACAGGCGATGGGTTTCGTAGAAGCGGAAGCCGTAGTTCAGCAGCGCGGAGCTTTCCCTGATGCGTGCCTTCTTGCTTTCGGTGCCCATCACCACAGCAATCAGGCGCATGCCGTCGCGCTCGGCTGAAGAAACCAGGCAGTAGCCGGCGGCCTCGGTATGTCCTGTTTTCACGCCGTCCACCGAATCGTCGCGCCACAGCAGGTTGTTGCGGTTGTGCTGACGGATGTCGTTGTAGGTGAATTCCTTGACTGCGTACAGCTTGTAGAACTCGGGGTAGTCGCGAATGCTTGCTTCGGTGACCTTAACGATGTCGCGTGGCGTCGTGTAATGGTAGGGATCTGGCAGGCCGGTGGAATTGACGAAATGGGTACTGTCCATGCCCAGCTGTGCCGCGTGCTTGTTCATCAGGTTGGCGAAGGCGTCTTCACTGCCGGCAATATGCTCCGCCAGGGCGACTGCTGCGTCGTTGCCTGACTGGATGATCAGGCCTTTGAGCAGGTCTTCGACGGACACCTTGCTGTTGACCTCGATGAACATACGCGAGCCTTCCGTTTTCCAGGCCTTCTCGCTCACGCTGACCATGTCGCTGAGCTTGAGGTTGCCTTTCTCCAGTTCATGAAAGACAACGTGAGCGGTCATGATCTTGGTCAGGCTGGCCGGTTCCAGGCGTTGGTCTGCGTCATTTTCCACCAGGATACGATCGCTGTGCATGTCGATCAGGAGGTAGCCAGTGGCATCGACGCTCGGTGCGGCAGGGACCGGCAGGGCCGCCTGTACGCTGAGGGTTGCCAGGGACAGAAAAATCGTAATCAGGTACTGCTTGAACAATGTTCCGATCCTCAAGAAGTTTGTCATTGGGATGGGTTTTTGGCGCCGCCCATGCGCGGCGATTCCAGTTCCCCGCATTGTAACGTCTCTGATCGGCCAGGCGTGTCGGGGGAGACCCTGAGAAAGTGATGGAGTTGGGGTTTTCCCCGGAAAGGCCGTAATCAGCGCAACAGCAGGCGTGTCTCGTAGATATCGATGTCTTCGAGACGGTCGACGATGCGGTCTGCGATTTCCACCGATGCCAGCGGCCCGACCTGTACGCGGTGTACATGGCCTCCGTTTTCGATACGCACAGAACGTTGCAGGTGGTCTTCGAGGCGATGGCGCAGCCGATGGGCGTTGTCCTCGTTGCCGAAAGCACCAACCTGAATGTAGATGCGGGGATTCTTGAGGATTGGGGCTGTCGGTTTGCGCCTGGATTCGGGCTCGTCCTTCTTGGCCAGGCGCGTGTGCCCCCGCGGATCACGCGGATTGATGGTGCGGATTTCCACCAGTGCGGTGCCCTTACGGGTCATCCCGAGTTTGCTGGCAGCGGCGTAGGACAGGTCGATGATGCGATTGCCGTGGAAAGGCCCCCGGTCATTGACGCGCACCACGGCAGTGCGGCCATTTTCCAGGTTGCGCACCTCCACGTAACTGGGCAGTGGCAGGCGCTTGTGAGCCGCGCTCATGGCGTACATGTTGTAGCGTTCGCCGTTGGCTGTCTTATTGCCGTGGAATTTCTTGCCATACCAGGAGGCCACCCCCTGCTGGCGGAATCCATCGGCGCTGGACAATGGTTGATAGCGGCGTCCGAAAACCGTGTAGGGGCGTAGGTTGGCGCGGGCGATGGGTTCGACGCGCGGTACTGCATCCGGGATGTGGCTGTAATCTGGGTAGCCTGCCGGGCCACTGTCACGATAGACAGGGCCTCCGCCGCAGCCAGCGAGCAGCAGCGTGCCCAGTACCAACGCAACCAGGAAAATCTGCGCCAGGTGACGACCGGTCGTGCCGGTTACTGTAGCCAGGTTTCGTTGCGATGCTCGATTACGGGTCATGTCTGTATCAGGAAGCCTTCGCCGTTTGTTGCTCGTGCAGCAGTCGGATCGCCTCGCTCAACTGGAATACCGCCATGGCATACAGCGGGCTGTGGTTGTAGCGGGTGATGACATAAAAATTGTGCAGGCCCAGCCAGTGTTGGGTGCCTTCGTCCGTCTCCATCGCCAACAGGCTGGATTTGCTTTCAAGCGGCAGTGACTGTTGTAACTTTATACCGCCTTTCTCCAGCTGGCCTACCGTGGTGTGCGGTTTGTAGCCGGCCTTGATGATAGCTTCGTGATCGCCGTTGACGCCTTGGACCCGTTGGGTCACCGGAGCGCCGGCCTTCCAGCCGTGCTTGGCGAAGTAGTTGGCCACGCTGCCGATCACGTCTTTGTTGTTGTGCCAGATGTCGCGCTTGCCATCGCCATCGAAGTCGACTGCGTAGGCCCGGTAGCTCGAGGAGATGAACTGCGGGCGGCCCATGGCACCTGCGTAGGAGCCCATCGGCGTGGTCGCGTCCAGTTTTTCTTCGCGCGCCAGACGCAGGAAGTGGTTCAGTTCGCTGCGGAAAAACTTGCCGCGCTTGGGGTAGTGGAAGCCCAGCGTGTAGAGCGCGTCGAGCACGCTGTATTTTCCGGTGTGCTTGCCGTAGCGGGTCTCCACGCCAATGATGGCGACGATGATCTGGGGTGGCACGCCATACTCTTCGGCGGCTTTTTGCAGGGCCTCGGCATTTTCTTTCCAGAACTTCAGGCCACCGCGAATCCGGCTTTTGGTAAGAAAGATCTTGCGGTACTGGCCCCAGTTCAACGTTTTCTCGGCCGGGCGGGCGATGGCCTCGAGGATGGGCTGGCGAACACGCGCCTGGTCGAGCAGGCGATGCAGTGCCTTGGGGTCGAAGTTGTGCTCTTCGACCATCTCCTGTTCGAAGCGCTCGCGCAGTTGGTCCGGGGTGGCAGCAAACGCAGTTCCATACGTGATCAGGGCAGTGACAAAGGCAAGACAGCGAATCATCTGGGTAGCAACTTCCGGTGCGTGTGGATGGACATGAGCATACCGAACCCGGCCATCAGGGTCACCAGCGAGGTGCCGCCGTAACTGACCAGTGGTAGTGGTACGCCAACCACCGGCAGCAGGCCGCTGACCATGCCGGTGTTGACAAACAGGTAGACAAAGAAAACCAGGGTTAGTGCCCCGGCCAGCAGGCGGCCGAAGGTGTCCTGCGCCTGGGTGGCGATAAACAGGCCGCGCAGGATGATGAACAAATAAATGGCCAGCAGGGCAATCACCCCGACCAGTCCAAACTCCTCGGAAAGCACGGCGAAGATAAAGTCAGTGTGACGCTCCGGCAGAAAGTCCAGCTGCGACTGGGTGCCATTGAGCCAGCCCTTGCCGTACATGCCGCCAGAGCCGATGGCGATTTTCGACTGGATGATGTGATAACCGGCGCCGAGCGGGTCTTTTTCCGGATCGAGGAAGGTAAGCACCCGCTGCCGCTGGTAGTCGCGCATCAGGTACCAAAGAATCGGTGCGGCCGCGGCTGCAGCACCGATGAAGCCAAATATCAGGCGCCAGCTGATGCCGGCGAGGAACAGCGCGAAGATACCGGCGCTGGCGACCAGGAGCGAGGTGCCGAGGTCCGGTTGCTTGGCGATCATCAACACCGGTGCGACGATCAGGATCGACGCGATGAAGAGGTTGCGCCAGCTTGGCGGCAACTTCTTGTCGGCAAGGTACCAGGCGATC
>Ga0180435_10000866_pt1 | contig 31940 bp, 39 predicted proteins | sample SS_ome_3_FD_132467 | JGI IMG/M metagenome (GOLD analysis project Ga0180435, IMG submission 132467) | Hypersaline lake sediment archaeal communities from the Salton Sea, California, USA - SS_3_S_1 metaG | ecosystem: Environmental > Aquatic > Non-marine Saline and Alkaline > Hypersaline >... | reverse complement strand
ATCCAGTGCCATCCACAAGACGACGCCGAGCAGAAGGACGGCTGCGAGAAGGTGGATGGTCAGCCGGAAGTGGCTGACCACAGGACGGTCGCGAAGGCCGCTGGCGACCATGATCCAGCCGAGGGCCCCCTGGATACCGAACCCGGCAACGACTCCCCAATAGGGGAGCGACTCGATCAGCGTGAGTCGGCGCCGCCACATGAACCAGAGGAGAGGGGCAATGACGAGGAAGCCGGCGATCCTGCCCAGGAGTCGATGCCCCCACTCGTAGTAGAAGATCCGCTGGTAATCCGAGAGGCTCATGCCCTCGTTGATGAGCTGGTACTCGGGAGACTGCTGATATTCGGCGAACGATTCCGCCCAGGCCGATTCTCCGAGGGGAGGCACAATCCCGGTCACGACATCCCACTCGACGATGGACAGACCGGCGCGGGACAGGCGAACGAATCCTCCAACCACAACCATCAGCACGATGAGGGAAGCCACCATCAGCAGCCAGCGCGTGATGGGGTCGCGATGCGGAGAAGCTGAAGCCGGTAGCGACGTCACGTAGCGCATTCAACCAGATAGCGAGATGCCTGGAATTCATTGTCCGACGGCCGGCGGAGTTATCCGCACTCCAGTTCGACACATGACGACAGGCCGGCACAACTGATGGGCGGGTCCGGAGACCCGCCCATCAGTCGGGGAGGAGGGTTGCTTTGTGATCAGGTCACGATCGGGTTGGCATCTGGGGGTGGTACCGGCGCCGTCGGCTGCGGATCGCGAACCCGGCGTACGCCGTAGTAGGTGAGCAGCCCGCCGGCGGTCATGCCGAGTATTCCCAGCACGATCAGAACAACGCCGATTGCGGTCAGGAAGGGGATCTGGGCCGACGCGGTCACCCCGAGGTCGATGCCGGGCGAGCCATCGCTGTTGAGGGCGACTATCGCCCAGTCCCCAGAACGGATATCCCACTCCAGGGTTCCGTCGACGGTCGAGGCAACCCAGATATCGGATTCGATCGGGCGCGGTGCCGCATAGACGCCGGCCACGTGCACCACATCGTGGTCGTCATCAAACGAGGTCAGCCGATCCTGGGCAACCCCGCTCAGGTAGGCACGAGCATCTTCCTGCCGGGCAATGCCGACGAAGACACTCTTGTTGTTGCGGCTGCTGATTTCGAGTTCAGCCGGAATCTCGCCCCAGCTGACGAAGGTGCGTCCGTTGGTTGCCTTGTGCCCAAAGTCGATTTCGACATTCTCGGCAACAAGTGCCGCGGAGTCTGTGGCAAAGCCAACTGGACCGGTGGTGACCCATCCGTCGTCGTCGGGCACGGCGAGAGCGACGCCACCGCCGACTGCAAGCAGGAAGCTGCCGACGACCATTGGGACTCCGACCACTGCTGCGATGAGCTTGGTTATCTTCATCATTGCTCCTTGTCGTTGCCGGTCGCGGCCTCAGGCGCCCGGTTGTTGTCGGCGAGCAAGGCGGCGGCGGCCAGCAGCACGACTGCGGCGAGGATGGTCGCCGGGGCGGCGCCTGCCAGCACGATCAGGCCGGCGATTCCGATCAGGAACGCCCCGAGGCGCCTGCCCGGTGTCGTTAGGTTGTGTAGCCACTGCTCAGCTGGCGCCGTTTCTTCATCGTCCGAAGGCAACAAAGCCCACGCAGCCAGATAGAGGACTACGCCGAACCCGCCGAAGAGGGCGGCAACCAGAAAGCCGAGCCGGACGAGACCGACCGAAGCGCCGGTGTGGCCGGCGACGGCGGCGGCGACACCGCCGAGGACGCGGCCCTCACGGGGGCGGCGGAGGCGTGTCTTGGGTTGGGAAGTGTGTGTTGTATCCATAGCGACATCGTGTGCTACGGACGGGCCGTCCGCTATTGGGTGTCTCCCTGAACCAACCCTGACTCGGCCCAGTGCCTTCCCCGGGTAAACCCGTACTGTCCGTCGCTAGGTGGCGATCCGGGTGGCTATCAACACGTGATATAGCATGAGACCGCTGAAGCCCACCAGCGCTACGATCGCCAGTTCCAGAGTCCTGCGGTAACGGCGCAAGGCAAGCAATCCGAGCACTACTGCGCCGGCTACTCCCAGCTTCACGAGCGCGGCTGCTTCGGGCCCAATGGAGAACAAGCGTGCCATGACGGGGTTGAGTTCGCTCCCGCCCGCATCGAGCACTCGCAGCGTCAGCAGATAGTCCATGAGATTGAACACAACGATGGTCGCCAAGACGAGCAGCAGCGTCCGAGGTCGTTCGGCCAATTCACGCAGGCCGGCTTCGTACCGCCCCCGCCACCCGCTGCGGCTGCGGCGATCGAACCCGGTGCGCCGCTCGGGATATCGCAGCAGAGTGCGCTGCGCCCGGCGGTCGTCTCCGCGGGCTACCCGTCGTGATGAATCGCTATCCATCGCAAATTCCTTTGCAACCCAAAGCAGAACCTAGCGGGTCGGGACCACCGATGTAGGCGCTCTGCTCAGGATGCGCCAAGCACAAAGTCCCGCATGTCGCCGGCCAGCTTCTCCAGAGACGCGATATGGACGTACATCATGTGCCCGGCGTCGTAGTACTCCATCGCCACATTTTCCTGCAGGCTGGCATCGAGTCCGAGATGGTTGAACGTGTACTCGGTGGCGAAGTACGGCGTGGCCAGGTCGAGATAGCCGTTGGCAACGAAGACCTTCATGAACTTGTTGCGTGTCATTGTGTTGCGGAGAGTCTCCGACACATCGACAAACGCGTTCTTGAAGTCCTCGTAGTCCCAGTTCTGCCAAGTCTCGCTGCTGAGGATCTCATAGGGCAGGTCGCTCTCATATTCGAGTTCGTCGTGCATATAGGCATTCAGAGCTGAGGTGTATGCGCCCATCGTCGCATCCATGCTCGGATCGGACTCGAAAGCGTCGCCGTCCCGGAAGCGATCAATTCCGGTGTACCGGGAATCGATGCGGCCAATTGTCCTGCCCTCATCTCGCAGCAGCTCCTTGCAGAAACGAAGGATCTCGACACGCAGGTCGTACCGGCTGACATACTCCTCGGAAAGGCCGGTGTACCTGGCCAGCTTCCGAGCGACGCGGCGGAAGCGGTCGGGAGAGATCGACGATCCCGCGAAGAGGGCGAGGGTGTACTCATTGGCTGCGAACTTCTCGACCTCGTCGAGGAACTCACGCAGGTCCCGGCTTTGATCCTTCGGGCCCAGCTTGCCGTGGTACCACGCGGTAGCTGCGTATGTAGGTAGAAACACGACGTACGGCAAGTCGTTGCCGCGCAGGAAGGTCCCCGTGCTCCGATCAAACGCCGCGGTCTGGAAGTTGAGGATTGACGAGATCAGCAGCAGACCGTTGAATACGATGCCGTGCCGGTTGTAGAGGTGACCGGCCAGGCCGGCCGAACGGGTTGTCCCGTACGACTCTCCGGCGAGGAACTTCGGTGAGCCCCACCGCTTGTGCCGGGTCAGGTAGAGGCGAATGAACTCGCCGACCGCTTCGATGTCTTTCTTGAAGTGGTGGAAGTCCTTAGCCTCCTCGTTCGGAATAGCGCGCGAGAAGCCGGTGCCGATTGGATCGATGAAGACCAGGTCGGCGGTGTCGAGCAGCGAGTACTCATTGTCTACCAGACGTCCCGGCGGCGGGTAGGGCATGCCGTCGTCATCCATGAGCACCCGGCGAGGGCCGAGTGCCCCGAGGTGGAGCCACACCGAGGATGAGCCGGGGCCGCCATTGAACGCGAACACAACGGGTCGTTCATCCAGATTGTCGACATCGTTGCGGGTGTAGGACACGAAGAAGAACGACGCTTTCTTCTTGCCTTCCTCCTCGGTCAATAGGAGACGTCCCGCAGTGGCGGTGTACTCGATGTCCTGCCCGGCGATGCTCACCGTGTGAGTTGTCTCGGTCGAGATCTCCTCATGATGCGGCGGGGGAGGGGTGTCTGTCTTCTCGTCCTTCTTGTCCGCAGCCGCATCGGCCACGTCTTGATCTTTTGCCTCAGCCTTGTCGCTCATGAACAGTCCTCTACGTCAGCAGTATCAACTCGCCGACTCTAATCGTGAGCGGCAGTCTGCTCGGCGGTCACGAAGTGCAACTTCGAGCACCCCAGGTGCGTTCGTTGCCCGAACCCATTTCGCCATCGCAGATGAGCAGGGTGCGGGGCCATCTGGAGGTTCGGCGCTGAAGCTGCTCGAGCTACGTTGTCAATCGAGCCCAATCGGACACGAAACCCCGGTGCCGCCGATGCCGCAGTAGCCGTTCGGGTTCTTCGCCAGGTACTGCTGGTGGTATTCCTCGGCGTAGTAGAACGGCGGCGCCACTTCGATCTCGGTTGTGATTGCCCCGTAGCCGGCTGCGGCCAGGTCTGCCTGATAACGCTCCCGGCTAGCCTGCGCCGCCGTCAGTTGTGCGTCGTTGCTTGCATAGATTGCAGAGCGATACTGGGTGCCGACGTCGTTGCCCTGACGCATGCCTTGGGTCGGGTCGTGACCCTCCCAGAACACCCGCAGCAGGCGGTCGTAGGTCACGATTGAGGGGTCGAAGGCAACGAGGACGACTTCGGTGTGGCCCGTCCGCCCCGTGCACACGTCCTCGTACGTTGCGTTGGGGGTGAAGCCGCCGGCATATCCAACCGCGGTTGTATGCACGCCATGCAACGGCCAGAAGAGCCTCTCGGCTCCCCAGAAGCAACCCATCGCGAAGTAAGCAAGTTCGATGCCCTCGGGGAACGGAGGTCGGATGGTATTCCCGTTTACGAAATGGATACCGGTGAGCGGCATCTCGTCCTCGTGCCCTCGCAAGGCCTTATCGGCGGTTGGCATTCTTGTCTTGCGCATCGTTGGTCCCTTCGTTTCCACCACCTACAACTCCCTGTGGTGCCACGATGTTCCCGCCCTCATCCTCCCGCCCGAATCGCTGCGGCCGCTACGACGAGCCCCTCACGCGCCAGGGGCGCCGCAAGGGCGCCCCTCCGGGAATCACGCTGCCTCGAAAGTCAGCTGCCGTCTCCGGTGCGGATGAAGGCGAATGTGGCGTAGCCGCCGTCGGACGATTCGATGACCACGGTGAACGCCTCACCAACCGGCGCCTCCGGGAAATGGACCTTCAGTTCCCATTTGCTCGTCGAATTCGCAGTCGTAGTGCCGGTGCCATATGGTGATTCGACCCAGATCGTTGCTCCGGGGTTTGCCGTCCCATGGAAGACGTCGTAGGGGACTTCGGCGTCACACGACCCGTACTTCTGATAGGCAGTGAAGTCGACTTCCTCTGCTTCCTCGACGATCCAGATGAACCAGAACTCAGCCCGATTGCCGCTGGACGACTCGATGACGACCTTGACCTCGTCGTTGGCGGGCAGTTGCTCGTTGAAATGGAGCTTCAGGAAGAACTCGCCGTTGTTTTCGATTTTGGTCGAAGCCTCTCCGTATTCGGATACTGCCCAGACCGTGTCGCCGGGGTTGCCGGTACCGTAGAACTTCGTCCACTTGCTGGTGTTCTCGGCGTACTTGTGCGTCACGCTCCACTCTGTGGTGCCGCAGACGTACTTGGTCCTGAACTCTTTGCGGTGGTTCTCATTCTCCACTACCACGGTGAACCACTCGTCGCAGGGGGCTTCGGGGAAGGCCACGTAGAAGCGCCAATCTCCATTGGAGTCGATCTTGCCCGACCCTTCGCCATACGGTGAGCCAACCCAGACGGTCGTTCCCGGGGTGCCGGTGCCGTAGTACTTGTTCGTCGGCTCGCCGTCGAAGATCTCCCATTTCTGATTGGCGGTGAATTCGTGTTCCTTGACTTCGCCGTCGAAGTAGACCTTGATCGACTTCTCGGTGATGTTGCCGGCAGCATCCTTTGCCTTGAACTTCACCGTATTGCCGCCCGGGCTGAGCACGAGTACGACCCGCCAGTTGCCGTTTGCGTCGACATCTGCCTCGTAGGCGTTGCCGAAGACCCGAGCCCCGGGCTCGGTTTCACCCTCAAAGGCAACGACTTTGTCTTCGAAGCGCTGCTCGTTCTCCGGGAAGAGAACCTCGAGCGGGGGAGGGGTCGTGTCTTTCTCCTCAGGTGGCTGTGTGTCCTTCGGCGGCTCCGTGTCTTCGGGAGGCTCGGTGTCCTTGGGCGGTTCCGTTTCCTTGGGTGGTTCGGTGTCGTCGGGCGGATCTGCTGGCTGGGCTTCGTCCCGGCTTGCGGCCATCTCTCCGGTGCCGGCGCTCGCGGCAGCGGGTTCAGAGGACCCGGTAGTTTCGGTCGGTGCGGACTCAGGAATCCCGTCGCTCATTGTCGCCGCTTCCACAGTTGGAGCGCTCGAGAAGGTGCCGACCTGGGCAAGGGCGGCACCCCCGAGCAACACAACGACAAATGCTGCGATGAAGACGATTATTTCGCGTCGTCTCATGGTGTCTCTCCATTTCGAGGGTGGTAGCGTGATTGCCACTCTGAGTAGTCACTCGCTGTTGGGGTGGGTTTGGTTTACTCGTTTTGCAGAGAATCTCGAGAGGGAAGTCGATAGCCGACCGGCGGAAGGAGACGTCCGTCCGCAGGTTGGTTATCCTTGGTCAAGCCACAACCGGGAGAAGGTATGACCGACGAACCAACGACGGAAGAACTACCGGCAGCGGAGGAGATCGAGGAAATCGGCGAAATCGGGACGACCGAGGAAAATCGGGAACCGCTGGAGATCGAGGAAGCCCCGGCGACCGAGGAGCTGCGAGCACCGGTTGAATCCCTAACCGAACCGGTGGAACCGGTATCCACGCATTCTTCGATCCTCGATTCCGTTCTGTACCCCGATGACGAGGACGGCGTCCCGATCAAGAAGCTGAAGCGCAAGTTCTACGAGAAGGAACTGCGTCGCCTCCAGATGGAACTGGTCAAGCTGCAGGAGTGGGTCAAAGCCGAGGGTGTCCGGATCGTTGTCATCTTCGAAGGCCCGGACGCGGCCGGTAAGGGAGGCGTGATCAAGCGGATCACCGAGCGTCTCAACCCTCGTATCGCTCGAGTGGCCGCCCTGGGTACCGCAACCGAGCGGGAGAAGACACAGTGGTGGTTCCAACGGTACGTTGCGCAATTACCTGCTGCCGGGGAGATTGTTCTGTTCGACCGCAGCTGGTACAACCGTGCACTAGTTGAACCGGTCATGGGTTTCTGTACCGAGAAGCAGTACCAGGAGTTCCTGCGCACGGCGCCGGAGTTCGAGCGCATGCTGGTGCGAAGTGGGATCATCCTGGTCAAGTACTGGTTCTCGGTCAGTGACGACGAGCAAGAGCGCCGCTTCCGGTCGCGGATCAAGGACCCGCGCAAGCGGTGGAAGCTGAGCCCGATGGACCTCGAGTCGCGCAGTCGCTGGGTGGAGTACTCCCGGGCGAAGGACATCATGTTCGCCCACACCGATATCAAGCAGGCGCCGTGGTACGTCGTAAACGCCGATGACAAGAAGCGGGCCCGGCTCAACACGATCAGCCACTTCCTGAGCATCATCCCCTACAAGGATCTGACGCCGGAAGAGATCGATCTTCCGCCGCGTCAGGAGAACGAGGGATACGTCCGGCCCCCGATGTCCGACCAGACCTTCGTGCCCGAGGCTTACTGACGAAAATCCGCGTGATTCAAGCAATGTGCTTGCATTTGCAAGCACATTGCTTACAATGGTGGAAGTACCATGATCACGCCCCTACAGCCCGACTCAGGCCTACCGCCGGACTATCCATTCGACTTCGAACGTCATCTCACGCTCGAAAGCGGCCATAGCATCTATGTGCGCCCTGTCGTTCCCGGCGATGCCGCTCTGCTCCAGGAGGCCGCGGCGGTGGCGGATGCCGACACCCTCTATCAGCGTTTCTTCAATCCCACAGTTCGATTGAACGAAAAGCGGCTGCGCTTCCTCACTGAGGTCGATTACGTGCGCCGGTTTGCGCTGGTGGCCTTTTCGCACGGCGAAGGAGTGGCGATCGCTCGCTTCGAACCGGCCGGCGAGGCAACCGCCGAGGTGGCAGTTGTGGTAGAACCTTCGTGGCGACGTCGGGGTTTGGCGACTGCGCTTCTCGACCTTCTCGAGGCTGCCGCATTGGAGCGCGGAATCAAGACATTCGAAGCCTATTTCCTACCGGAGAACCATGCCATCGAGCGAGTGCTCGAGAAGCGAGGCTTTGGTGGTAGATCGGTTGACGGAGGTGTGGCCAAGGTCACCCGGTTCCTGGGCAAGACCGGCAAGGCGGCCGGTTAGCCGTCCGACGCCCGGGAACGCAGCCAGCGAGTTAGCATCGCTTCGATGACAGCAAACATTGCCGATGCCACGTCGCTACTCAATCGATCGTTCAATATCGGCAAAGCCGCGGGCTGGGATGCGGTTGGTCTGCAGTTTGGTGACCCGCAGGCCAAGGCAGTGTCGGTAGCCGTTTGCCACGAGGTCACTCCTGCCGTAGCAGAGGAACTGCTGGCGCGACGGGTAGATCTTGCCGTGACTTATCACCCGCTCCTGTTCCGCCCAATTCGCTCGCTGGTTGCCGGGAGCGGCGCGTCCGGTCGGGCTTTTCGCCTGATCGCCGGCGGGGTTGCGCTCTACTCAGTCCACACCGCCTACGACGTTCAGCCGGGAGGTACCGCCGACAAGTTGGCCGCCGCACTGCAACTTGCCGATGTCCGCGGATTCGGGCCGGCGTGGAGTGATGAAGCCAGGAAGGTCGTTACCTTTGTGCCTACCGCCGACGTTTCCAAGCTCCTCGATGCGATGGCGGATGCTGGAGCAGGAAGAATCGGCAACTACACCCATTGCTCGTATCGCAGCGAGGGAGAGGGGACCTTTCTACCTGAGGCCGATGCTGATCCGGTGGTCGGTCGGAAGGGCATTGTCAATCACGCAGCGGAGACAAGATTGGAGATGATCGCCCCGGCCCACGAGCTCGATGGGGTGGTGGCGGCTTTGGTCGCCGCGCACCCTTATGAGGAACCGGCTTTCGACGTTGTCCCGGTCGATGCCAATGCCGGATTCATTGGACGCAGCGGGAGATTGCCCCGTCCACATTCGATGGCGGAGTTGGCTGATCTGGTTGGGCAGCGCGTCGGCGGCTTAGTGAGGGTGGCAGGAGAAGGCTCGGTGGAGACGGTGACGGTGATTCCGGGCTCAGGGGGTGGGATGCTCGGTGATGTCACCACCGATGCCGTTGTCACCGGCGATGTGAGTCACCATGAGGCACGTGACGCGGTGGTTCGAGGGATTGGAATTGTCGACCCCGGTCATGCCGCAACGGAACGACCAGGGGTCCGCGCGTTGTACGCTGCAGTCGCTGGTTTGTTTGACGAAGTGATCGATCTGACCGACGTCGACTGCGATCCGTGGAAGGAGCGGTGAGGATGGATGAAATCCGGAGCCTTTCGGACCTGCTCGATCTGCAGGAGGTGGATTCGCAGATCGATCGGTTACTCCACGATCGCCAGTCTCTTCCCGAACTCGGTGAGTATCGCAAGGCTCACGAACACAGTGAGGCCGTTAACGGCAAATTGACCGCCGCCGAGACGGCCCTGCGGGATACATCGCTCGAACTCGATAAGACAGAAGGTGAGCTAGAGATAGCTGCGCAGCGTCTTGACGCCGAGCAAAACCGACTCTACGCGGGTGGCCTGAGCGCCCGCGACGCCGAGTATCTGCGTCGGGAGGTCGAGATGCTCACGAGGAAGAGATCGGAGGGCGAAGATCTGGTCCTGGAGTTGATGGAGCGCAAGGAAGAGCAGGAGGCCGCGGTTCGGGATTTGCGCACCGAGGCGGACGACGCCGCCAAGGTAAAGGCGAACATCGAGCTGGTCATCAAGGAAGCTTGGAAGGGCATCGACGCCCAATTGGCGGTCAAAGAGGAGCGCAAGGCGGGAATCGTGCCCCTTATCGAAGAAGACCTGCTCGATCTCTACGAGCAGTTGCGAGGGGCAAAAGAGGGCGTCGCCATCGGCGCACTGACGGACAACATGTGTGGGGGCTGCCATCTCAAGCTGACGGCGGCTGAAGTGCTCGACGCCAAGCGCTCGGATCCGCCTCGGTGTATCCACTGCCGGCGCATCCTCGTGATCTGATCCGGCCATGCTCTTCTGGCATGCCGGCGCCACCATCGCCCTAGCGCGTTACGCCTTCCGCGACGACCGGATGGACCTGCGCATGCTCGTGCTCGGGGCGATACTGCCCGATCTGATCGACACCCCCATGGGACTGCTCTTCTACGATCGATTGGGCAGTGTCCGGCTGGTGAGCCACGGGCTGATCGCGGCAACGACCATCATGGTGGTGGTGGTGCTCGCGACTCGGAGGGGCCGACCGCGAAAGAGATGGATGCCACTGGCAATAGGGATTCTGCTGCACATCTTGCTGGACGCTATGTGGTTGGATCCGGAGACTCTGTGGTGGCCGCTGCTCGGCTGGGGTTTCTCGGCAGCCGGGCCGGAGACGGTGCCCCTTTACCTCGAATCGCTGGCACGGAACTGGTGGATGTGGCTCGGTGAGCTGGTCGGTTTGCTCTACATGGCGTATCTCTGGAGTGCCGCCCAACTGCGCAGTGCCGATAAGCGATTGGTGTTCCTGCGGACGGGGCGGGTGGACGTACCAATCGACGGCGACGTCACCTGCTGAGCAGCCGCACTGCAACGACCACCAGCAGGACGGCAAATAGACGCCGCAGCATGTCGGGGTCAATCGACAGGGCGGCAGCGGATCCCACGAGGCCACCGATGACGCCACCGGCTGCGATCCAGCCCGCGATGCGCCAGTTCACCCGTCCGCGCCGCCCGTGGGCAAAGGCGCCGGCGATTGCGGTTGGCACAATCACCGCAAGCGAGGTGCCTTGGGCGGTGTGCTGGGCGAACTCGAAGAAGACGACCAGTGCGGGGACGAAGACCACCCCGCCGCCGATACCCAGCGTTGACGCAATCAGCCCAACCACAAGCCCGAGGACGAGAAATGAGGCAAACTCGATCATGCCAGGATCATTCGGAGCGCAGCCACAAACAGCAGCACGGAGAATGCCCGGGTGAGATTGCGCGCCGGGATGCGGTGGAGTACGCGGGCACCGAGTGAGGCACCAACAATCGCACCGAGCGTGATCGCAATCGCGGCGAACCAATCCACCGACCCGTCGATCGCAAAGGGGATGAGGCCAGCACTGGCGGACGCAATGATCGTTGCGACGGATGTTCCCGATGCGCGGTGCTGGGAGAAACCCAGCCACAACACCAATCCGGGCACCACGATGATTCCACCCCCGACACCGAACATGCCGCCCACCACGCCGGCGGTGAGGCCGAGAGCGACGGCGCGGGTCGGGCGGATAGTCATACCAGCGAGTGTAGATCTGCCCCTTGGGATCCCGTCCGGTCCGACTGTGCCCCATGTCGGTTACCCTGCTTCGATGCTCCGAGTGCTTTCCCTGGCAATCGTCCTGGTGATGACCGCCTGCTCCGGCAGCGAGCCCATGGAGACTTCGCCCGTCGTCAGATCCGACCCCGCAGCTGTCGCGGCGGACTGGCTGCAAGCCGTCGCAGAGGTTGATGGTCCCGCGTTGACACAGCTGGTCGAGCCCGGCGGGCTTGCTGTGATCGCCGGTGTCGAGACCAATCTTCGCTCCGCTGAGCTCGTGTCTCTGCTGCAGTCGGGCATGTCGGACGATCTTCTTGCGGAGTACTGGTTGCAGTTCCGAGATGACTTTACCGTGTTCAGTGGTACCACGGTTTCCGATCTCAAGGTCGGAGAGCCTGCGCCGCTGGGTGCGGCCGGGTTCACCGCGGTCGCGCTGCGTGGAGGCAACGGATCTGGTCACGTCATTTTGCGACAAACGGATGCGGGATGGCAGGTCGACTTCCCCGCAACGATCGGTCCATCGCTGATCGGGCCGCTCGGCCAGTACCTGACTTCCGCCGTGGACGGCGACAACGCCGGCTTGATTGCCGCCGCTTATCGGGACTTCGTCACCCCGGGGCTGGACGCCGCCCTATCCCTCGATCCCGCCAATGCGCGTCTCGAGTTCGAGGCCGAATACATCCGACAGTTGGCTGAATCTGTCCCACCTAGTCCGTGAGGGCCCGCAATGCGGGAAGGACCTCGCTGCCGAGCATGGCGATTGTCTCGGTCTGCTGCAGTGATGTCGTCTGGATCGTCACGACCTCGGCACCGATTTCGGTTACCAGCGGGGAGTACACCTCGATGTAGTCGTCGGCGGATGACACCAGGGAGTAGCGACTCAGGATCTCGGCCCGATCCATCGAGTCGGCACGCTCACGCAGTACAGCCGGATCTACTGCCTCGAGACGACCCGGGGCGCGCAAGCCACGCCACGGCGACAGCGCCTCCCACGCTTCGTCGTCATTGTCGGCGCGCACCGACCAGCGCGATGCCAGCACCGGCAGCGGCTCCTTTCCGGCTTCAGTCGCCGCGCGGCCTGCCGGATCAATGACCCTTTCGAACGTGACCGTGGGCTCCTTGACGCTGGTGATGATCCCGTCGGCGAGCCGCGCCGCCAACGCAGCCGACTTCGGGCCACCGGCCGCCAGCCAGATGGGGACCGGGCCCAGTGGGGGGCTGTAGAGCTTGGCACGGTCGGTTTGGTAGTACTCGCCGGAGTAGTCGAGCTTCTCCCCGTCGAGCAGCCGGCGCATGATCTGTAATGCCTCTGCCATCCGGCCGGCGCGTTCGGCGTACTTGGGAAATGCGTAGCCCAAGGGTCCCTCGTTGAGGTTCTCCCCAGTTCCGACACCCAGGTGGAACCGACCGCCCGAAAGGCGGTCCATCGTGGCCGCCGCCTGTGCAACAACGGCGGGGTGGTAGCGAAATAGGGGAGTGGTCACTCCGGTCGCAATGAGAACTCGATCGGTGGCTCGAGCCATGGCTCCGATCGTCGAGAAGGCATAGCCGGATGCGGAGGTGTCGTCCACCCAGGGATGGAAGTGCTCCGAAACAACGACGAAGTCGAATCCAGCCTTCTCTGCCAGCACAGCGTGTTCGACGAGGGTCTCTGGTTGCCATTGTTCATGGCCGCAGAAGTATCCGAACTTCGTCACTGTTGTCCTTTCACCGTTCGCAGGAAGGATAGAGCCGGTGGCGGCGCGCTTCCGGCGCCGCAAGATCACCAAGCCGTGTTGCTCGTGCTCGAGGCGAAATTCGACGGGCCCCATCGTCCTGCGACGCTCTATCGTGGAATCGCATGGACTAGTGCTCAAGGGAGTGGCCCAAATGGCCGAATTACCCGGAGGCGCATTCATCCGGAGGGTCCACAGACAATGGAACAAGAACAGACGAGTGGAGGTCCGCCAGACCTGCTGGTGGTCGAAGACAACACCCTTCATGCGCGCCTGGTATTGACGATGCTGAGTGAGGCTTGGGGTGATGAAGCTCCCGTTCGTCATGTCAAGAGACTCGAATCCGCCCTGGAGGCGATTGATGAGTCACCTCCCGATTGTGTCCTGCTCGATCTAGTCCTGCCCGATGCAGATGGGCTAGAAGCAGTTGACTCGCTTCTACTGAACGCACCGCACGTTCCCATCGTGGTGCTCAGCGCCCACAAGGATGACCACCTGGCGTTGCGAGCGGTGCGGCTCGGTGCCCAGGACTATCTGGTCAAGGGCACCGTGACCGCCGATGCGCTCGCTCGTTCGGTACAGCTCGCCATCCAGAGGCACCACTCGGAAAGCCGGTCTGGTGATGGCGCGGCAAGCCCCGTCTCGGCTCCGGTCCCTGTCCCGCCGGCGGACGGCCAGAGCGATACGGCTATCGGCCCAACCGCAGTTGCCATCCTCGATGCCGACGGTGCTGTCCTGTTTGCTGAGGAAGATGCGGCCGACATGCTCGGATTGCCACTGGCAGAGGTAATCGGGGTTCCGCTGGTGGCGATGTGCCATCCGGCGGATATGGATCGTTGGCGCAGTGCGATCGAGAAGGAGGACGAGGATCTCGAAGAGATCATCGTTCGGTTCGTCCACCCTTCTGGGGCAGAGCTGAGAGTGGGCATCACGCTGGAGCCCCTCTCCGACGGTCACAACCCGCGCGGGGCATTCCTGGCCATGCTGCAGCCCCACTCTGATGAGGGTACCGCCTCATCGGGTGCCTATGCCGTTGTCAGCGGTTGGGGAGACGATTAGTCACTTCACAGCGGGCGGAAACTGAAAGGAGCCCCCAAGCCGGGGGCTCCTTCTTTCAAGTCGAGTTGTAAGCCGGATTCTGTATCCGACTCTCGGCCGTAGAACCGAAAGTCGGCGACTCCCATCTATCTGGGCCCGGCATTGCTGCACGAGCTCTTGCGGCCTACCTGGGATTGGCGAGCGGGCAACTCGCTCCCTGCTTGGCCTTGCTCCTGGTGGGGTTTGCCTAGCCGCCGCGGTCACCCGCAGCGCTGGTGGTCTCTTACACCACCGTTTCACCCTTACCCGTCCGGGCCGTTGGTACGAACCCGCACCGGCGGTTTGCTCTCTGTTGCACTTTCCATCGGGTCGCCCCGCCTGGGTGTTACCCAGCACCATGCCCTGCGGAGTCCGGACTTTCCTCGGCCGGCGAACCGGCCGCGGGAGTCCCCTCGACTCGCTCTCAGCGTAACTCGGCAACCGATGTGGTTCTAGCCGGCAATCGCATCCCGAGCCGCCTCGAGGCGAAGTCGCACCTCGGCCGCGATTTCCGCAACTCCCTCCCGATCCACCAGAGTGAGGACGGCCTCGGGGTCCATGAACTCAACGGTGACGTCGTCTCCGGCGCTCCGGAGCACGACATTGCATGGGAGTAACACGCCGATGCTCGGCTCTGCGGTAAGCACCCGGTGAGCAAACGGTGGGTTGCAGGCACCGAGAATGACGTAGGGATCAACATCGACATCGAGCTTCTTCTTCAAAGTGGCGGCAACGTCGATCTCGGTGAGGACCCCAAAGCCCTGTTCGGCAAGCGCATCAATAACGCGCTGCCTGGCTTCCCCCAGGGGTCCTGCAGTTGTGGTAGCGAAGGAAAAGGCAGTCATGGCAGCTCCTGATTCGTCGCAAAGGGACGGGGCCTGGGTAGGCCCCGTCCCGGTCTTGTCGATCGTGGACAGAATACCTAGGTGAAGATCACCTGGGCGCCCGCGGACAGCTCGATGAAGTCGGTAGCCGAGATGATGTCCTCGACTTCCGGGATCATGTCGTCCTTGGTGAGACCCATCATGTCAACGGACATCTTGCAGGCCCACAGATGGCCACCGGCGTCCGCAATCATCTGGACCATCTCGGGGACCTCGGGAACATCCAGCTCAGCAATCTGCTTCTTCATCATCTTGGTTGCCATCGCTGTCATGCCCGGCAGGCCGGCCAGGCCTTGCGGCATGTGGATCTTGCTTCCGCCGGGGGGATGCATGGCCGTATTGCCGAGCCAGGTGAACTGCAGGTCCTCCATGTGCTTCTTGGTGACGATATCCATGCCCCAAAAAGTGAAGAAGATGTGGGTCTCAATGCCTTCGCCGAGCGCCGCATTGGCCATGATTAGCGAGGGATAGACCATATCGAGGGTGCCCTTCGAAGCGATGAAACAGATCTTGCGATCGCCGTCATCGTCTCCGAAGTCCGGAACAAATGCCATTTCTACTCCTGTCGTTCGATGTCTAGCTCAGACGCAGCCCTGCGGCTTCGGGACACCGGCGATGTAGGACATCTTCTTGGCCGGCTTCTTGGGAAAGAGCTGAAACAGCTGTTTCGTCGGAACGCCACCAACATTGGAGACACGGCGCAGCATCGGGGTCTCCCCCTGTTCCTTATAGTCCTCGCGGAGGAACTTGATTACCTGCCAGTGATCGTCGGTCAGTTCGATGCCGATGTTACCGGCAAGAGCGTTGGCGATCTCCTCGTTCCACTCGTCGTACTCGGTCATGAAGCCCTCTTCGTCCACTTGGACTTCGGCTCCGGCGATGGTTGTCGTGGGCATATTGCTCCTCCTAGTTGTTGTGCTGGTCTGTGTGTTTGTCGAAATGAACGGGCCGGGTCGTGTCGACCTCAGCAACCGCACTGAGTGTGTTGAGCGCCCGGCCGAGCCCGCGGCGGATCTCCGGATCTCGCATCTTGCGGACGAGTTGGAAGAGGCTGGGCGGCTCCTCGGGCTCGGCGGCGATGCGCCGCTGCTGGCGCTGGACGGCTTCGATCATGTGATACAACGCGGCCATAACGTCGGGCTGAGTCATCTCCTTGATCGTCTCCAGAATCAGCACGACATTGTCGCCGAGGGCATCAACGTCTTCCTCGGAGAACTCGGTGACGATGCGGTCGACGATGCGAAGACTACTCCTGGCAAAACCGAAGTAGCCCTTCTGGTCGATGGCGACGAGCCGATCGGTAGCGACGTCCATAGCGTGCTCGGTCAACGGCGTCATGTCGGAGAGAAGCTCGCCCGACATCTCCAGGTAGCGAAGACCCTGGTCGAGGATCGGAGCGACTCTGACGAAGCGTCGAACCAGGTCACCGAGGTCGGTAAGGGTGACGTCGGCACTCAGCTCCTCGAGTTCACGCTCCAGTACCTGGAGCACATCTCCGGCGATGGGCATCACGTCGGCCTGGAGGTCGCTCCATACTTCGCGACGCCGCCTGGCCAGCCGGGCTTCCTCGGTCAGAAACGCCACCTGCTCGGTCAGGGCGTCTATCTTGGCCTCGAGGTCGGCGGGTGGGGCCTGGGTGGTGGTCATTTGACTTCCTCGCGGATCTTGCCCGCCATCGACATCAGGGCCGGGATCGGCATGGCCCTACCTTCGAGCAGGACGTTCCAATAGACCCACTTGAACATGAGCTTGCCCCAGTGATTAGCTTCGGTCTCTTGAAGAAGTGAGAACGGCCCGACCCCGGGGAGCGGGTACTTGCCGGGCAGCGGCTCGGTGTCGTAATTGAAGTCGATGAGCATTCCCTTGCCCCGGCCCGACTCGATGAAGCAGTTGGCGTGACCATCGAACTTCTCCCGCATCGGCCTACCGTCGATGTAGTCGAGGAAGTTCTCGGAGAAGATGTCCACTGCGAAGTGCGCGACCGAGCCTGCCTTCGATGTCGGAAGGGCGGCAGCGTCGCCTATGGCAAAGATGTTGTCGTGCTTGGTCGATAGGAAGTTGTACTTATCCACAGGAACGTGACGTAACTCATCGCCGAGGCCCGAACGGGCGATGTACTCCGCACCCATGTTGACCGGGATGGTCACCAGGATGTCGTAGTCGACCCTTCGCTCGTCGTAGGAAACAAGCTGGTTGTTCTCGGTATCGACCCGCTCGAGGAAGAAGTCGCTTTCGAGGCTGATCTTGCGATCGGCGAGCATGTCGCCCAGGTAGCGGGCCGCTACCGGCTTGGTGAAGGCACCGGGCAGCGGGGTGACATATTCGATCTGGACAGAATCGCGGATTCCTCGCTCCGCAAAGAACGAATCGGCGAGGAACGTGAACTCCAGCGGGGCAACGGGGCATTTGATCGGCATCTCGATGATGTTGACGACCAGCTTGCCGCCCTCCCAGTCCTCGAGCTTCTCGGCGAGGGCTTCGGCACCTTCGATTGTGTAGAAGTCGTAGACCGACTTGTACCACTCGTCGTCGTCGGGCCCCAGGCCGGGCGTCTCCTCGGGGGTGGGGTGGGTGCCGGTGGCGATGATCAAGTAGTCGTACGGCAGCTCGGTGCCGTCGGTCAGTCTGACCTCGTTCTTCTCCGGCTCGACCAAGTCGATCTCGCCCATGATCAGTTCGACGCCCGTTGGGATGAAGCGTCGCTTCGGCTTCTCGATGTCCTCACGCTTGTAGGTGCCAAAGGGGAGGAACAGATAACCGGGTTGGTAGTAGTGCGTCTCGTCCTGATCAACGAGCGTGATCTTCCAGTCGCGTTCATCGAGACGAGGGCGGAGCTTGTTAGCGACCATCGTCCCGGCCGTTCCGGCTCCCAGCACTAGCAGTCTCTTCACTTGGATTCTCCTTGCGTTTCTAGGTGGCCGCTCCGGCTAGAGCGGCGATTGAGTCGAGTTTCTTGACGAGTCGTCCGTGCCCGTCGGCCAGCAGCGAAATGAGGTCGCTGACCCGGGACAGGTTGCGGACGATCCAATCCTGGTGCGATTGGTCGATCCAAAAGACCTCGTTGATGTGCGCGAGGATGGTGGCCGCGTCGGTGCCTGTTTCGGCAGCGACGGCGGCTATCTCCGCTTCGCCAGGAGGCCATTGCTGCGGCGCAACACCGCCGACGATGACCATGCCGGCGAGGTTCGACCCGATCCGAATGAAGGATCGGGCACAGAGGAATCCGAGATGGCTTGGCACGAAGTGAGGCTCGAGGTCGATTTCCTCGCCGAGCCTGCGCCACCCGACCGAGCAACGATCCGGGGTGTAAAGCGCGTCGTAAACGGCCGTGAAGTAGCCACACGGATTAGAGACGGTGGTGAGGGCATGCCCGGCCATGTCGGTCACCACTGCCATCACCCCGAACAGATCGGCGGCGAGATCGGCCACCGCCTGGGCTGTATCGGGGGGGAGAAAGGTCTCGAGCGCTGCTGCGGGATCGGAGCCGTTGTCGGCTGTGGTCCCTGCTACCTGGCCGGATTGGCCGAGGAGGCTTTCGACGCGCTCGGAGGGGAATCGCCACTGGCGGCCCACCTTGACCGCAGGGAGTCGACCGTCCTCGGCCATGCGATAGATGGTTGATCGATCGACCTTGAAGATTTCCTGAACCTGTCTGGTGGTGAGAAGGGTCATTTGTGCCGCTCCATGCATCACATGCATCTCTATGAACACTGTGCAGCCTATGCCAGCTTATGCATATGCGTCTAGGGCCATAAGTCCCTAGAGGTCCCGGATCAGAGAATCGGGTGTGGCGTACCGCGGGATCCGGCCATTCCCGGATGGGGTACGACGTGTGCCGGACGGGGGAGCGGGGTTAGTCCGATTGCTGGGCGGGTTGCTCCGCGGCAGCGCGTTGCCAGCGGGCCAGAACCCCACCGCCGGATCCGAGCACAACGGCAACGACTGTCAGCGTGATGATGCCGGCGAGGGGAACAGTGGATGAGGTTATCGAGATGAGCCCCGAGAGAAAGGCGCTGAGCAAGGCAGCAAGGCCGCCGTGGATCTCGGATGCATCGGATAGGCGCCCGGCGACGTAGCCGGCAACGACCAGGGAGAGGAACTGAATGAACAGGAGCAGGATCTCTCCCCGCCCCGGGGCAACAGCGCCCGAGATGCCGAGAAAGATGAACGCAAGAAGCGCAACCACCAATCCGGCCATCGCCCCGATGGCGACCGCCCCCCATCTGATGGCGGGTCGAGGCGAATCCTCGCTCACGAGGTGTCTTGCAGATGCTCTTCGAGTCCGGCGATCCAACCAAACGGAAGGCTCCAGTGTCGCGAGCCGTCGACCATGAGCCGGAGATAGTCGGGTGAGGGTCGGCCATCCCCGTTTCCGTTGGCGGTTGCGGCGCCATCGAGAAGGTGGACGACAACCTGGTGACGCTTGCCGTTGCGATCCATCGCTTCGACTGTCTGCGCCGCCCGTTGCTCACTCGCCTCGATCTCGTCGAGGGTTGTCAGGTCCGGCTTGGGTACTTCGTAAACCGCGCCCCACACCGTTGACCCCGGTTCGGGCTTCACCACCGGAAGGGTTCCCCCCCAAGTGTCATTGGCGATCGGAAACTCCAGACCCCACTCGGGCAGATGAGCGATGAACTTGAACTCCGCGTTCGGTGCCGCCTGTTTCATTTCTTCCGGCGATATCCGGGCATTGTATGCGAAGTAGAGCAAAGGCCTGCCTCCCACCTCGGGCTTGTTGGCATAGACGCCGATTCTAGTGGACGGTTGCCCCTGCGGTCACCATCAGCCGCAGCGGGAACCAATTCCCGCCCGGGAACGTCATATGGAGGAATCACCGAGATCCGGTGGCTCAGCGACACCTCTTGGAGGTGCCCCATGAATGATCTCTTCAACGCGATCGAACCGGCCCTAGCCGCTCCCATCACTGAGGAACGTCCCTGGGCAGCCTTTGCCGCATGCCGCGATCGTGATCCCGATCTCTTCTTCCCTACCTCGCCCGAGGGGGAGAGAGACGCCGTCCGCGTGTGTGCCGGCTGTCCCGTCCAGATGGATTGTCTCGAATTCGCTCTCGGGGCCAAGATTCGGTTCGGGGTCTGGGGTGGCACGACGGAGAAGGAGCGGCGCTCGCTCCATCGCCGAATCGCCTGACCCCGCGACTTCGGCCGTCCCGGCGCGGGTGCTACCGTCGCATCCATGGCTGCGGTGTCATGGCCGGACGTTTTCGCTCAATTGCTCGGGGGCGACCACCTGAGCCAGTCACAGGCGCGCGCGGTGATGGGGGAGATCATGGCCGGGGAGGCGACCGACGCCCAGATCGCTGCGTTTCTCGCCATCCTCAGGACCAAGGGTGAGACGGCGCCGGAGATGACCGGCTTTGTCGAAGCGATGAGATCGGCCGCGCTGACGGTTGCGATCGACGCTCCCGTTGTCGATCTGGTTGGCACCGGTGGTGATCGCGCGGGCACGTTCAACATTTCGACGACGGCGGCATTGGTCGCCGCCGGCGCCGGAGTGAAGATCGCCAAGCATGGAAATCGGGCAGCTTCATCCGCGACTGGGTCGGCTGATCTGCTCGAAGCGCTCGGAATCGACCTGGGGATGTCGCCGGAGCGTTCGGTCCGGATGGTACAGGAAGTCGGTTTCGGCTTCTTCTTTGCCCCCGGATATCACCCGGCGATGCGTCACGCCGGTCCCGTCCGCCGCCAGTTGGGGTTCCGAACCGTCTTTAACTTCCTCGGCCCGCTGTGCAATCCGGCTGGAGCTCGTCGCTATGCCCTCGGCGTGTCCGACCCGCGCATGGCCGAGCTGATGATCCAGGTACTGACCAATTTGGGTGCCGAAAGCGCTTTCGTATTCTACGGTGAGGATGGCCTCGATGAGTTGACCACCACCGGTCCCTCCTTCATCTACCGGCTGCGCAATGGCGAGATTACCCACGCCGAATTCACGCCGGAGGACTTTGGCGTCGCCCGGGCCAAGCTAGAGGACCTGCAGGGTGGCGACGCAGAGACGAATGTCGCAATCACGCACGAAATTCTCGAAGGTGGTGCAGGGCCGAAACGTGACATCACCCTCATCAACGCCGCCCCGGCCATCGTCGCAGCGGGGCTTGCGGATGGCTTTGTCGAGGCGATGGAGATCGCAACGTGGTCTGTCGACTCGGGTCGCGCCAAGGAAGTATTGGAAGCTGCCGTCACTTTCTCCGGAGGGAGCGGGAAGAATGACTGAGTCAAGGCCCTGGCACGATCGGTATGAAGAGGGCGTTTCGCCCGAGGTGAATTGGCCGGATGGGCCTCTCGATCGGCTTCTCACCGATGCAGCCGCGAAGTGGGGAGACAAGGACGCCCTGGTCTTCTTCGATCGCGCCATCAGCTATTCACAACTGAACGATCTGGCAGACGCCTTGGCTGCCGGTTTGCAGGATCTTGGTGTAGCCAAAGGCGATAGGGTTTCGCTGTTCATGCCCAATTGCCCACAGCTGGTGATTGCGTACTACGCCGTGTGGCGCTGCGGTGCGGTTGCCGTTCCCTCAAACCCGTTGTATACGGCTGCCGAGTTCGGCCACCAAGCCCGGGACGCCGGGTCGAAGGTGGCGATTGCCCTTTCGATGTTGTACCCCCGGGTAAAGGAATCGCGGGCGAACACGCCGCTGGAACACGTGATCGTGACCAATATCAAGGAGTACTTCAAGCCGCCTCTCAAAGCTGCGTTTACCCTGCTCAAGGAGAAGAAGGGTGGGCACCGGGTCGATTTCGGCGCCGATGCCAACACTCATGACTGGTCTGCCGTGCTGGCCGATCACTCCCCACAGCCGGTGTCGGTGGATGCGGACGACCTGGCCATGCTCATGTACACCGGAGGTACCACCGGAGTCCCCAAGGGGGCAATGCTCACCCATCAGAACCTTCTGGCGAACGCGTACCAGACCCGGGCGTGGAGCCCGCATGCGGTCGAGGGCGAAGAAGTGATGATGACGGCGTTGCCGCTGACCCACAGCTATTCGGTGACCGTGTCGATGAACCATTCGGTCTCAGCCGGATACAAGCAGCTACTGATCCCGGATGCTCGCGATCTGAACAATCTGCTGAAGATCATCGACGCGCACCACCCGACCTACTTCCCCGGGGTGCCGACCCTGTACTCGGCCATCAGCCGGCACCGGCATGTCGTCGGCGGCAAGTACGACGTGTCGTCGGTCAATTGGTGCATATCCGGTGCTGCGGCGTTGCCTCCTGAGGTCAAGCGAGGCTTTGAGGATGCGAGCGGGGGAACCCTGGTCGAGGGCTACGGCCTGAGTGAGGCGTCCCCGGTTACGCATGCCGGACCCCTTGATGGTTCGGCGGTAACCGGAACCATTGGATTCCCCCTACCCAGTACCGACTGCCGTATCGTCGACGAGGATGCCGAGACTGCGGTGATGGGGGTGGGTGAGCGAGGAGTGCTGTGCATTTCCGGTCCCCAGGTGATGCAGGGCTACTGGAAGATGCCGGAGGCGACCGCCGACGTTCTGCGCACCGACGAAACAGGAAAGGTCTGGTTGCACACAGGCGATATCGCCGTCATGGATGAGGAAGGTCGCTTCTCCATTGTCGATCGCAAGAAGGACATGATTCTCGCCGCCGGTGGATTCAATGTGTACCCGAGAGAAGTCGAGGATGCCCTTTTCGAGCACCCGGATGTTGTCGATGTGGGAGTTATCGGGGTGCCGGTTGACAGTCCGGATCAACGAGTCAAGGCTTTTGTGGTTGTTGAAGAGGGCCGGGAGGTCACGGAGGCCGAACTGATCGACTTCTGTCGCGATCGGCTCGCTCGCTACAAGATCCCGAGGACGATCGAATTCCGCGATGATCTACCCAAGACATTCGTTGGCAAGATACTTCGTCGCGAGTTGATGGAAGAGGAACGAGCCAAGCAAGCCGGATAACTCCGGCCAACTTGTGAACGTCTTGTGAACTGAAGCCCGAATCGTCGTGTCGCAAGGTTGGCTGCGGGTAGGGTTGCGGCCATGCGGAAACTCCTGTTGGTGCTTGCGATTGGCCTCGTCGCCTCGGCATGCGGGGGCTCTCCGTCATCCTCGGATTCGTCGGAAGCGACCGCAGCCCCTACGACAGCAGCGGTTGAGAGGACAGATCCTCCATCTAGCCAAGCACCGGACACCGAAGCACGATCTGCTTCGGAAGCCCCGCCCGTATCTGAGGCCCCGTCGGTCTCGCCCAGTTTCACGGGACCACCGGCACCGGATTTCGACCTCGCTCTGGCCAACGGGGGCACCTTCAGCCTGACCGACGAACAGAAACCCACCTATGTGGTCTTCTGGGCCGAGTGGTGAGGGACCTGCAAACGGGAACTCCCCGTCATCGATGCAGTTGCATCGGATTATCAGGACAGCATCTCATTCATCGCAGTGGCCGGCCGATCTGACTTCGATTCGAGCGCAGCCGTAGCCGGCGATCTCCTCTCGGAAAACGTGAAGTGGGGGCTCGATGACTCCATCTGGGACCTATACGACGTCCTCGGCCAGCCCGCCTCAGTGATGATTACCGGAGACGACTTCATCGTCGACGTTTGGTACGGAGCCATCGGTGAGGAGCAGTTGCGGGCGAAGTTCGACTACTTGGTTTCACTGACCGGCTGATCGGTCCCGGTTCCCCGGCGAATGGCCGCAACCAGTGCCACCATGGCGACGGCGATGCCCGCGGCATACCACCACCGCTGGCCGGTCCCGAGCGACGGACGCATCGGCTCTGTGATCAAGCGCGCCGACGCGGCGATCAACAGTGCAGTTGCTGCCGGGACGCCGGGCAAAGGACGACCGCGAGCCCGCCATTGCGCCACACCAATCGCAGCGACAATGAGCATGATCGCCGCATAGATCTCGACCGGATGGCGGGTCACGCTGCTGCCCTCCTGAGCCAATGCCCAGGGGAGATCGCTGGGGGTGCCCAGGCATGAGTCCCGGACGACACAGCCACCGTGCCATCCGGCAAGACCCGCCAGCGCCGCTGCGGCCAGCCCGTCGACATATGCAAGCATTGCGCTGCGACCAAGCCAGGCGACGGTGGCGAGCGCCGCCATCGTCGCCGGTCCCGTCGCGACGCCGCCGCGAACGATGAGGATGTCTGCTGGATTCATCAGCGGGTTGACCCCATCTCCGATCATGGCTGCGAGTCGCCCGACGAACAGGCCCGCAACCATGGCTGCTAACGCCACATCCCAGAGGTTGCGTGCGCAGGAAGCCGCGTTGCCCCGCCTTGCCTCCCAGGAGATGACCAGGTAGAGCGGAACGACCGCAACGAAAACCGCTCCGAGCAGGCTGAATTCCATCAGCCGGCCGCGATCTCATCGATCTGCAGGGCCAGCGTTCGCTCATCGATCACCCCGGTGTGGAGTTTGACCAGCTCACCTCCCGGGGCAAAGAAAAAAGTAAGGGGTACGCCACGGGTGCCGCCGAGTTCGACCGGTACGTCGCCGTCGGCGTCCATGTAGTGCTCGATCGGTGCTTCTGGGAAGAACTCGGCGATGAAGGTACGAGCTCCCTGCTGATCGTCGCGCACGTTGAGGCCGATGAAGCGGACTGAGCTCTGGCGGGCGGCTCTTTCGAGCAGAGGAGCTTCTGATCTGCAGGGCACGCACCAGGAGGCCCAGACATTGACAACGACCGGCTCGGTCGACTGCGCTAACTCCGCAATCAACTCGTTCCCGCCGACGGCGGGGAGCTCGGCGACATCCGAGATATCGACATCGGAGCCACCACAAGCCGCGAGGGCAAGCACCAGGGCCGGGAGGAACATCAGTGAGCGCATTGGGCGAGTGTACGTCAGCGATCGCAGTCTCATGCCGGGCAGGCGATTCAGCGGGCACGCTTGCCGAGTTCGTCGATCACCTCGGCCGGGGCAATGTCGCGCTCCGCGAGCAAGGCAAGCAGGTGGTAGATGACGTCGGCGGATTCTTCAACCACGCGGGATCGCTCGGCTCCCAAGGCGTGGTTCTTGGCTGCGATCAGCGTTTCGGTGGCCTCTTCGACCAACTTGCGGCCGGTCATGTCGGGACCGGCCGCAGCCAGGCGTGCCGTGTAGGAGCTCTCGGGCCCGGCATCGACGAGGCGTGATCGCATCGTCGCCCACAGCGTCTCCAGACGGGCGAAGCCCTGTTCGTCCGAACTGTCACCAAAGCAGCTCGTCTTGCCGGTGTGGCACGTCGGGCCTTCGGGCCGGACGGTAATGAGAAGTGCATCTCCGTCGCAGTCGTGTTCGATTCCTACGAGGTAGAGGTAGTTGCCGCTCGTTGCCCCTTTCTCCCATAGCTCATCGCGGGACCGGCTCCAAAAGTGCACTCGGCCGGTTTCCTCAGTGAGGCGCAAGCTCTCCTCGTTCAGGTAGCCGACCATCAACACCCGGCGGGTCTTTGCATTCTGGACCACGCCGACCACGAGCCCGTTCCTGTCGAATGTGGTTTCACTCATGCTTCCACCCTTGCCGGGATCCCGGCGGCCGCGAGTCCCTTCTTGAGGTCCTCGATCTCGATCTCTTTGCGGTGGAAGATCGACGCGGCTAGGACGGCATCAGCCCGTCCCGGCTGGAGAGCATCGACACAGTGTTCGATGGTTCCGGCGCCACCCGAAGCGATTACCGGAACCGAAACTGCGGCGCGTACTGCTTCGAGCAGTTCCAGGTCGTAGCCGTCCTTCGTGCCGTCGCGGTCCATCGACGTGAGCAAGATCTCCCCGGCACCCCGGCGCACTGCATCGGTTATCCACTCAATGGCGTCCAGGCCGGTCGGCGTGCGACCGCCATTGATGACTACCTCCCATCCAGATTCCGAGCGGCGGCGGGCGTCAACCGCAAGCACAACGCATTGGGATCCAAACGCGGCGGCGCATTCGTCGATCAAATCCGGGTTGAGAACCGCGGCGGAGTTGACCGAGACCTTGTCGGCCCCGGCGCGCAGCGTGGCGCGCATATCGGCGGGAGCGCGCACTCCGCCGCCGACCGTAAGGGGGACGAACACGTGCTCGGCGGTCCTGCGCACAACGTCGAGCATCGTTGCTCGGTTGTCGCTCGACGCAGTGATGTCGAGGAAGCAGATTTCGTCGGCGCCCTCGCGCACATACCGTTCAGCCAATTCGACCGGATCGCCCTCATCGGTCAGATTGACGAAGTTGACACCTTTGACGACCCGTCCCTCAGTGACGTCCAAACACGGGATGACCCTCTTACGCAGCATCCTTGATCCTCCCGCACTCGGCGACGAAATTGGCCAGGAGTTGGAGACCGGCAGCTCCCGATCGCTCCGGATGGAACTGCACCCCAACCCGGTCTCCCGATCGGGCCGCAGCGGCAAACGGCTGTCCGTAATCGGTCGTGGCAATGATGACCGAAGGGTCTTCGGGAACAACAGCGTAGGAATGGACGAAGTAGAAGGTGTTTCCCTGGTCGATTCCGGCAAAGATGGGGTCCGCCGCGAGTGTCACGTCATTCCATCCGATGTGGGGTAGCAGGGGTGCGTTCTCCAGCTTGCCGACGCGGCCGGCAATCAGCCCGAGCGCATCGGTACCGTCCTCTTCGGAGTGTTCGAAGAACAACTGCAACCCGACGCAGATACCGAGCAGTGGACGCTTCCACTCGCGCAAAGGGGAGACGAATCCGGCAGCGGTGAGCCGCTCCATAGCCGCCCCGGTAGTGCCGACGCCCGGAAGCACAATCCCGGCGGCATCTGCAATGTCGTTGGGCCTGGTGACTACGGCGACATCTGCTCCCGCTCGGGAAAGGCCCTGCGCAATCGACACCAGATTGCCCGCTCCGTGGTCGACCACGGCGATTCTGCTCACGTCGTTCCCTTGGTTGAGGCCAAGCCCTGCCGGCGCGGATCGAGTTCGACTGCCGCACGAATTGCATAGGCCAGTGCCTTGAAGGCGGCTTCGGCGATGTGGTGATCGTTGCTGCCCGTTGCCGACAGATGAAGCGTACAGCCGGCGGTACGGGCAAGAGCTTCGAGGGCGTGGGGGATCATCTGAGTGCCGAGGCTGCCGAGCCGTTCGGTGGTAAACGGGAGATCGATGACCGAATAGGGGCGGCCGCCCATGTCGACCACCGCGGTGGCGACCGCCTCATCCATCGGAATCGTCGCCGAACCGTAGCGGCGGATGCCGGCGCGATCGCCCAAAGCGTCGGCGATGGCAGAGCCAAGCACCAGGGCAGTGTCCTCGACAGTGTGGTGCTCATCAACGTACAGGTCACCGTCCGTCTTGATCTCGAGATCGAATAATCCGTGATGGCCGAAGGCAGTCAGCATGTGGTCATAGAAACCAACGCCCGTAGCAACGGCGACCGAACCGGTACCGTCGAGGTCGATGGAGACGCTAACGTCGGTCTCGAGGGTCTTGCGGGTAATGGCTGCCGTTCTGCTCATGTCACGTACCTTTCCAGGTGGTTGATCAATCGTTGCTGGGCGGCGGAGCTGCGCACGGTGAAACGGAGATAGTTGGCGAGGGGGCCGGGGGAGGGGAACTTGCGTACCACCAACCCGTCGTCCATGAGCTGGGCCGCGAGCGAGTGGGCTTCTTCTCCGACTTCGCAGAGAACGAAGTTGGTGAGCGAAGGCAGCACCCTGAATCCGACGGTCGCCAAGCCGGCGGCCAGCTCGTCCCGGAGCTTGGTGACCTTGGCCACGGTTGCTCGCATCTCGGACTCCCGTCCGAGGGCTGCGACGCCGAGGGCAACGGATACGGAGGAGATACTGCCCGGCGGCCGGATGCCGTCGATGGCGCTGATCAAGTCGGGATGCGCCATGGCGTAGCCAACGCGGGCGCCGGCGATGCCGAACGCTTTGGAAAGAGTGCGGAGGACGACGACATTGTGATGTCGATCGACCCGACTCGACCAGTCGGTCCCGGAGAACTCAGCGTAGGCGGCGTCGATGATCACGAGTCCATCGGTGGCGGCAATCACGGTATCGACCGCATCGTCGGCTACTGCGTTCCCAATCGGATTGCTGGGAGCGCAGATCCACACCAGGTCGGAGTCGCGCGCCGCTCGGACCAGGGCATCCTGCGGAAAGGCGAAGTCGGGAGGCGGGGCGGGTACCGATTGGAAGACGGCTCCTGCCTGGATAGTCGCTATTTCGTAGAGGGGATAGGTCGGCGTCGCAGCCGAGGCCGTGTCCCCCCGGCCGAGGAAGGCCCGGGCGGCGAGCAGGATCAGCTCATCGGCCCCCGCGCCGGGCACTATCTGCTCCGGCCGCAGCCCGGAAAGCGATGCTGCCGATTCACGCAAGGAGCGGTAAGTGGCGGCGGGATATTCGTTGACTTGCGGCAGGGATCCGGCAACAGCGGCAGCCCAATCTGCTGCGAACGGCGACGTGTTGTGGTCGAAGCGCTCGACTTGCTCGGGGCTGATGCCGGCAGCGGCGGCGATCTCGGCCGTCGTCGGCTGCCACTTGTACCTGGGTGCCCTCATATCTGGTCCTCGGTCTGGAATCGGATCTCCGACGCCAGCTTGTGAGCCGTCAGGCCCTCAGCCTCGGCCAGCCTGGCGATGGTTGGTCGCAGCGTTCGCAGTCCTTCCTCAGTCAACGTCTGCACCTGACGCCAGGATCCGAAGTCCTCGACGCTCAGCGGGCCATAGGCAGCAGCCAGTCCGCCGGTGGGGAGCACGTGGTTCGCTCCCGTTGCGTAGTCGCCCGCAGATTCCGGTGCCCAGCGACCAACAAAGACCGATCCCGCGGCCGTAATTCGGTCTGCATCTGCTGCGGAGCCGGCCGTGTGCACCGTGAGATGCTCGGCGGCGTACTCATTAGCGAACGCAATGGCTTCGGTGAGGGTGTCGGTGATCGCGATGAGGCCGTGGTCGGAAAGCGCCGCAGCAATGATGTCGCTGCGAGGAAGATCGGGGAGAAGCGAATTCAGCTGCGCAACGACGGCGGCGGCGAATGCGGCATCGGGGGTTACGAGCGCCACCGGCGACTCCGGGCCGTGCTCAGCCTGGCACATCAGATCGGCGGCAATGAGTTTCGGATCGGCGGAGGAGTCGGCGATGACGAGAGCCTCACTCGGACCGGCAGGGAGATCGACACCAACGTCGCCGTATACGGCCAGCTTCGCTGCCGTAACCCACGCGTTGCCCGGCCCGACGATCTTCTGGACCGGCCGAATGGTCTCGGTGCCGTAGGCGAGTGCAGCAACCGCTTGCGCCCCACCGGTGATGTAGACCTCGCCGACGCCCAGTAGAGCCGCCGCCGCCAGCATCGCCGGAGACACGTCGCCGTTCTCGGCGGCGGGGCTGGTGACGACGATCTCAGATACGCCGGCGACCTGGGCGGGGATCACTCCCATCAGCAGGCTGGATGGGTAGGCGGCTCTGCCTCCGGGGACATAGACGCCGACGCGGCGGAGTGGTGTCCATCGCCGGTCGATGGTGACTCCGGGAACCGTTTCGACCGACTGATCCTCCGGTAGTTGCGGTGCGTGGGCACGGCGGATGTTACGAGCTGCTCTCTCGAGCGCTTGCCGGACTTCCGCATCGAGTGTCCGTACGGCATAGTCCAGAGCGGCGGGTTCCACCCGTATCGCCCGGTCGGTGCTGCCGCCACCGAAGCGGTCGTTGGCGGCCCGCAGCGCAGCATCACCACCCCGCCGTACCTTGGCGACGATGTCGAGCGCCGCGGCACGCATATCCGGGTCGGGCACAGCAGAGCGCTGCAGGATCTGGTCCCGATCGCTATCGCTGAGTTGGGAGAGAATTACGGTTCGGATTTCCATAGTCATGCAATTATCTGGTCGATGGGCAGTACGAGGATGCCGCTTGCGCCGGCTTCCTTGAGCTCGGGGAGAACGCTGCCGATCCGGGCGGAATCCACAACGGAGTGGATGGCGACCATTCCATCGTGGGCGAGCGGGATTACGGTTGGTGCCGCAAAGCCCGGGATCAACGCCTCGATCCGATCTACCGCAGTAGCGGGAGCGTTCATCATCACATAACGCTTGCGACGTGCCGCGACAACCGACTGAATGGTGAGAACCACCTGCGCCATGGTTCCGTTCTGTCCTTTTGCGCCGGTGCGGCCGACCAGGACGGCCTCGGACTCGAGGATGTCGGCTACGGGGCGCAGGCCGTTGATGAGCATTGTCGAGCCGCTGGAGACCAGATCCACGATGGCGTCGGCGATGTCGAGCTTGGGAGCCACTTCCACCGATCCGCTCAGCGGCACCGTCGTGATCGGGATGCGTTGGTCGGCGAAGAACCTCTCGGTTGTAGCAGGATGAGATGTGGCGATGCGGGTTCCCCGCAGTTCCTCCAGGGTCGTGATCGATGACGCCTTGGGCACTGCGGCGGTGAGGCGGCAGTGTCCGTAGCCCAGTCTCTCGATGATCTCGAGTTCCATACCGCTCTCGGCGAGTAGATCAACCCCGGTGATCCCGAGATCCGCCACACCGTCCGCAACGAACTCGGCAACATCATCCGTGCGAACGAAGAGCACTTCGAGGTCCATGTTGCGAACCGGAACGGCGAGGGCGCGGTCGGTTTTCTCGTAACTGAAACCACCCTGGCGCAGCATGTTGGCGGTCGGTTGTTGCAGCCTTCCCTTGTTGGGGACGGCAAGTCTGATGGTCATGGGTTCTCCTGGCCGATATTTAGCCTGTCGAGCATCTGCCGATAGCCGCCGGTGCCGTGCCGCAGCCACTGGTTGATGCGCACAATGGTGGCCGTCGAAACGCCCGTGTCGGTAGCGATCTCGCGATAGGGAAGACCCGCCCACAGCTTTCTGACGACGGCCCATCGCTGCGACATCTCTTCGAGTTCGCGGCGGGTGCAAAGATCTCGGAAGAAATGGGCAGCCTCCTCCCGCGACTCCAGAGAGATCACCGCATCGAAAAGGGCGGCAGTCGCGTCATTGCGCCAGTCCTCGTTTTCAGTTACCACGGCGACCTCCTTTCGATTCATCGGCAGAACGCGCTAGTGTTTTAGCACGTTAGCACAAGAATACAAGTGGGAGAGCGGAGAGTGTATGTGATTCCCGCCATCGACATGCTCGATGGCAAAGTGGTGCGACTGCGGCAGGGACGCTACGACGAGGTCACGGTCTACGCCGACGACCCGGCTCAGCAACTGCGGGTCTGGCATGAGCAGGGTGCTCCGATCGTACACGTGGTCGACCTGGCCGGAGCGCGGGATGGGTCGGGCAACACGGAGGCATGGCGCCGGCTGGGAGCAACCGGGATCCCATTCCAGATCGGGGGTGGCATCCGCACCCAGGAGGCCGCCGAAGCCGTGATCGCCGCCGGGGCCGCCCGGGTCGTCCTCGGTACCGCTGCTGTGTGGGATCCTGAACTGACCGGTGCGATTGTCGGCGCGGTTGGCTCGGACCGGGTAGTAGCGGCTGTCGACGTGCGGGACGGTAGGGCGACGGGTGCGGGCTGGCTCGATGACGGCCGTGATCTTGGCGCAGTTCTATCCGATCTGGCGGCAGCAGGTGTCGTTCGTGCTCTGGTGACCGGGATAGCAACGGACGGAACGCTCGCGGGTCCGGATCTCGACTTGCTCCGCGACGCACTCGAAATGGCTCCCGACGTGGCAATGATTGCCTCGGGCGGTGTCGGCTCCCTCGCAGACATCGCTGCGGTCGCCCGGTTGAACGTCGAGGCGGCCATTGTTGGGCGGGCCCTCTACGACAGGCGTTTCACCTACCGGGAGGCTGCAGTTGTCTGTGAGCAGGTGAACTGACCGCGGCTCAGTCTCGCTCCCGGTAGTGGGCGATGGCGGCATCGAGGTCCTCCTTCGTTACCGCCAGCGCTGAGGAGTCCCGCCGCAGCGCACCGATTGCAGCTTCCCGAAGTAACCCGGACAGCTCCGCAAACGACATGCCTTCGGTGGCATCGATGACTGCTTCTGTGTCGACATCGTCGGCGAGTGGTACGTCGGAGATGCCGAAGAACGCACGTCGTGGCTCCGGGGCGGGCAGACCGAGGT
>Ga0180435_10000865_pt1 | contig 31943 bp, 23 predicted proteins | sample SS_ome_3_FD_132467 | JGI IMG/M metagenome (GOLD analysis project Ga0180435, IMG submission 132467) | Hypersaline lake sediment archaeal communities from the Salton Sea, California, USA - SS_3_S_1 metaG | ecosystem: Environmental > Aquatic > Non-marine Saline and Alkaline > Hypersaline >... | reverse complement strand
CCCCAGTTCAAGTGGCCGCGGATCGTTCTTGTGGCTCTGATTCCGCAGCCGCAACGGCCCGACGTCGGTAAAAGCCAGTGCATTTCGGCCGTTTCGTGTTGGCATAACGCAGTCGAACAGATCGACCCCCCGACGGATCGCTTCGATCAGATCCTCGGGCCGACCGACCCCCATCAAGTAGCGCGGGCGGTCCGTGGGCAGGACTGGGCAGGTGACGTCGAGCGCGACGTACATTTCTGCCGGCGTCTCGCCGACGCTCAACCCGCCGATCGCATAGCCGGGGAAATCGAGTTCGACCAGTCGCTGGGCTGATTCGACTCGCAACCCGGCATCGAGCCCACCTTGCACGATGGCAAACTGAGCCTGATCGGGTCGGGTGGCCGCCTCTTTGCAGCGACGCGCCCAACGGATCGTGCGCTCGTGGGCGTCGCGGACGACCTCGGGCGGACTCGGCAACGGGATGACATGGTCGAGCACCATCGCCACGTCGCTGCCCAACGCTTCCTGGATCTCGATCGCTCGCTCGGGAGAGAGCTCGAGCAGGCTGCCGTCGATGTGCGATCGAAACGTGGCCGACTCTTCAGTGATCTTCGTCATTTGAGCGAGGCTGAAGACCTGAAACCCGCCGCTGTCGGTGAGGATCGGGCCGTCCCATCCCATGAAGCCGTGCAAACCGCCCAACTCGCGAACGGTTTGCTCACCGGGGCGCAAGGCCAAGTGATAGGTGTTGCCGAGCACCATTTGTGCGCCGGTTTCGCGCACGCCATCGATCGTCAGCCCTTTGACCGCCCCAAGCGTGGCTACGGGCATAAAGGCAGGCATCTCGACCGGGCCGTGCGGCGTGGTGAAGGTGCTACGGCGCGCAGCCGTAGTACCGTCGACATGATGCACTCGAAAGGAGAAGTTGGCGGTCAACGGATCTCCCGACGTGCCGGGCTTAGTCGCCTCGCAGCTTCAGACCGTGAATCGTGAGCTTCTCGCGAACTTCGTTCAGGCTGGTGACGCCGAAGTTCTTGCACTCGAGCAGATCGTCGCCGGTCTTCCGCAGCAGTTCACCGATCGTATTCAGCCCCAACCGCACCATACACTTGCGAGCACGGACGGAAAGACTCAGATCGGAAATCGGTCGTTCGAGCATCGCTTGTTCGTCCGCCGACATCTCGGAGTAATCGACCGGCGGTTCCGCGGCGGCTTTTTCAGAGGCAAACTGCCCGAGCTCCAGCCCACGTGCCGAGAGCATCTCGCGAATCTCGACCAGCGAGGTTTCGCCGAAGTTTTTGCTCGCCAACAATTGTTGCTCGGAAGTCGAGGTTAAATCGCCCAGCGTTTGAATGCCCATCTTCTGCAGGCAGTTGCGGCTTCGCACAGACAGTTCGAAGTCGGTAACCGGAATGCCGAGAATCTGCGTCATCCGTTCGCGACGCTTCTGGGCTTCTTCATCGAAGTACATGTCGCTCGACGCTTCAACGTCTTTCATGTACAGGCGAGCTCGGGGTTCGCTCGGATAGGCATCGAGGATGCGCTGGTAACACAGCCGAGCCTTTTCGAAGTCGGCTCGGTCTTCGTACATCAGCCCCAAGTTCAGCAGCGAACCAACATGTGTCGGAAAACACGCAGCCGACATCTGGTAGAGCCGCATTGCTTCATCGTCGTTGCCACGGCGATCATTCTCGTTGGCCAAGCCGAATAACGCACCGACATGTTTGTCGTTAATCGTAACCGCTCGTTCATAAAGGGCGATCGTTTCGCTAGGATTGCCACCCAAAGCGGCCACAGTTGCCCCACGCTGGTAGAGGTAATCCGACGTCTGCTCAATGGGCCCGGAGAGCGAGTTCAGCGTCTCCAACGCTTCCTCACCGCGGCGGGCATTACGCAACGCCTCGGAAATCACCACAGAGCATTGATCGCCATCGTAACCCGCGGCTTGAGCCGCTCTGTAACTGCCGACGGCTTGATCGTATTCTTCACGGGCGAAATGGATGCGGCCCGTATAGAACAAGGCCAGCGCCCCTCCGTCCGAACTGGCAAGAATCTCTTGCGCCTGCCGGAATCGGCCAAGCAGGTAAAGACATACACCCAAGCGAACGGAATCAGCGGGAGTTCGTCCCTCGCGCATCTCCAATTCATCGACGGCGTCGCGCAGCGCGGTGAATTCAGCGTAGTCGGAGGCGATCGCCTCGATAATCTGCTGAATCTCGTTCGGGCCGAAGGTCGCGTTCGAGAGGACCAACTCCTTCAGGGGAGTTTCCGTGCTCTGCATCATTCGGAGGTCTCCATCACAGAATTGCTACGCCCCCGATCATTGGGAGCGGCGAGTAACACCTTAGATCCACAGGGCGCCGATCAGATTACGGGCGGGATTGCCCTGTGAACCTCAAGAGTGCCTGCGAACCTCAAAGGAGCCAGCGGTGGGAGTCGAACCCACAACCCCCGCATTACGAATGCGGTGCTCTGCCGATTGAAGCTACGCTGGCCTGCCCGGCACGGGGTGCCGGCGCGAATTCCTTAGTTTAGAACTGCCAACAATTCGCGTCAATAGCGGGAAACATCGCACCATTGCAGAGTTCGCGCAAAAGGCCTCCTAGCGTCTCTTTAATGCAGAATGGCGACTCACCCACTCGTCGAAGCCGTGGCTGGGACTGCTTCTACGGGTCGGGGCCGCTCAACCACCGCGGTCGCCTCGGACCCACTTGGCACGGCTTCGGCTCGGGTGGCCACATAGTCGGTGATGATCACCTCACCAACAATGCGATTGCTGACGCTTTCGTTGATCGCCTCTTGAATCCGCCGTTTGAGTTCCCGCAAAGAAGGGTCGGCGAAGTCGGCATCTTCCGCCTTTCGAAGCAACTCCTCGATCGACTGCCGCACCTTATGTTCGTGCATATCGAGCAACTGACGCCCCCGCCTGTCGACTTCCGAAAGGACGGCGATATGCAGTCCAAATTCAACCTGATCGAGCTGAGAATCGGCCGTCGAATCGCCCGAATACGTGAACTGACCGATGGTCACCTCCAGGCCGCGGTGCTCGTCTTGCCGTTTGCTAAATCGGTTCGCCGACCACCACACCAAGAGATTGATGCAGGTGATGATGCCAAGAACTGCCAGCACTTTTGCCGGCGTTTTCAGTCGATTCACCAACGTGGGCTTCGAATCGCCATCAGCAACGTCTTCGGCAGGAGACTTTTCTTCGTCCATTGTGTCTTCTCACGGTCAAAGATGACTTCGACGTTTGATTTCCATGTGGAATCCTGTGAAAAGATAGCATGAGAACCGGCCGGTTTTCGCCGGAAACCTGGTGAGAAGCCGTCGTTTTGCCTTCGGCGCAAAAAAAGGGGGGCCTTCGACGTGTCAAAACTTTTGACAGCATGAATTAGCCAGGGGCAAGGCAACCAATTCACGAAACTACGTCGAAGGCCCCACGGGCCAGTCACTTAACAGCCATCTATGAAGCACCAAGCGTGCCAATCCCGCCCGAAACAAAACTAGACCCCCTGAATGAGGTATGCGTAAGTACCTAAAGACAGACCACTTAGAACGACGTAAAGTGTGTAACCGCAAAGGCTAAATGCGGAATTCTCCCATGCCAACCGATCTCACTTTGAGATGTCACTTGCAGAATCGCGCAGCAAAATTGAACAGCGGTCAATCTGGGGGGGATATCATAATGAGAATACGAAGCGATAGTCTCAATTCGAGATCCGTGCTCCAATCTCGATACCTGGCCACGAATCCGCCCAACTCTTGCCGATAATCGACAAGTAGTTCGTACAATGACGTATTGCGACCGCGTCGCTCGAGGCGTTCCGTTACCCCTGAGCAACTACAGATTCTCGAAAGACGATTCTGGTGAAACAGCCCGAAACCAAGCCACAGGATCACCGTGTCGCCCACTTGGCAGCTCATCGAGATCGCGTTCTGGTCTCCGTAAACCCCAAGGCAGGAGCGAAGTGCCGTCGACAGAATGTCGAGCATCTGGAAAGTCTGCTCCGCGAAAACGGGTTTCGACCACAGATCATCAGCGATCTAGACGAACTAACGGAAACCGCCAACGCAGCACACGCCGACGGCGATCTTCGTGCTGTAGTAGCTGCCGGCGGCGACGGAACTGCCGCGACGATCGCCAACCTGACGCAACCCGGCACACCCATCATGCTCATGCCGCAGGGTACGGAGAACCTGTTGGCGAAATACTTGGGCATCAACTCGTCCCCCGAATTCATCCTGGAAACGCTTCGAATCGGCGCAACCTTGAACATGGATGCAGGGCTGGCGAACGACCGCATTTTTTTGTTGATGCTCGGCGTGGGCTTCGATGCCGATGTGGTTAAACGACTTCATGGGAGCCGCAGGGGTCACATCCACCAACTCTCCTACACCAAACCAATCCTCGATTCGATCCGTAAATACCAATATCCCGAGATTCGTATCACATACGAATCGGCAGAGATCGACGGGGAACGATCGCAACAAGTCACGGCGAAATGGGCATTTGTCGTCAATTTGCCGCGCTACGCGCGAGGCCTGCGGATCGTTCCGCATGCGGTAGGCACCGATGGGCTACTCGACCTTTGCACATTTCGTGAGGGCTCGTTGTGGCATGGGTTATTGTATTTGAGCCGTATCCTGATGGGGCAGCACCAATCGTGGGGGAGTTGTCACACGGCCCAAACAGCACGATTGCGCATCGAAGCCGACTCGGAGGTCCCCTTCCAAATGGACGGCGATCCCGGCGGACATTTACCCGTCGATGTCGAAGTGCTACCGCGTCGAGTTACCCTGGTAACACCGGAACTGTGGCTGGAAAAGCACGGGCGCGAGTTGGAAAGCAACGCATCGTAGTCCGTTGTAGCGCTTTCTCGTTTCGCCCTCGACTTGCTGACCGCTGGCTATTTCGCGTTTCAACCGATTCGGTTAGGCTTTGGATTGCGGTATCCGTTCACAGGCCGCCCGGGGTCTGGTCCATTTTTCGGCGAGTTCGTGTCGCGATGGCCGATCGATGTGGACCGAAAACATGGACCTGACCCCCTCGCGGCCGGATTGGCACAGTCCCATTTTATGCGGCGAATAAGGCGTGTTTGATACCGCGAGTTACAACCGCCGCAAAAATCGGGACAGTCCCCGTGAACGGTTACGGATTGCGTTCCGATATCCAAACAACCGAGAATAGTTGCGTGCCGAATTCCATCGCCGAAATCGGAGATCTACGTTGTGGGCCGGGGCAACCGTTGCTCGTTATCGGGGGTCCATGTGTTCTCGAAGACGAGTCGCTTGCCGTTTCGATCGCGTCGGAATTGAAACGAGTTATCGAAGACCTGCCGGTTCAATTGGTCTTTAAGGCATCGTTCGACAAGGCAAACCGAACCAGCCTCGAGTCGTATCGCGGGCCGGGTCTCGATGCCGGTTTGGCGATCCTGCGAGCCGTTCGAGTCGCAACTGGTTTGCCGGTGACGACCGACATCCATGAGGCGCACCAGGCGGCGCCGGCGGGCGAGGTTTGCGAGTTGCTTCAGATACCGGCGTTTCTGGCACGGCAGACCGACTTGCTCAAAGCAGCGGCGGCGACCGGTCGGGCGGTGAACGTCAAAAAAGGCCAATTCATGGCGCCGCGAGACATGCGCCACGTCATCAACAAACTTGCCGGCTCGTCGTGTCAGAATGTGCTGCTTACCGAACGGGGTACATTTTTTGGCTACGGGCGTCTTGTCAGCGACATGCGGTCGTTCACCGAGATGCGAGCGCTTGGCGTGCCCGTCGTTTTCGACGCCACCCACAGCGTGCAGGAACCGAGTGGACTCGACGGCAAGACAGGCGGACGTCGTGAAATGGTCGCTCCGCTTGCCCGCGCCGCTGCGGCAGTCGGCATCGACGGCCTGTTTTTCGAGACCCACCCCGATCCGGACCAATCCCCCAGCGACGGCCCCAACATGGTACCGCTGGAAGAAGTGAGGAACCTCCTCGATATGGTATTGAGCGTCCGCGAAGCCGTGAAACCGTGGGCACAAACGTAGTCTGAATTGTGGCAAGCGATCAACACTTGCTCCTGACAATTGGAAGTCCGGTGACGAACATGCGATACATCCCGCTGGCTACCCTCGTCGCGGCCTCCGTTTTCACCGGCTGCTCCTGCCAGTCGGACATCTCTTTTGAAGAAGTTACAGACACTGCCGCCGTCCCGGTCCAACAGAACTCGTTCAGCGACGCGGTGTATCGGCTTTTTCGATTGGATGAATTCGAAGCCCGCCGCGCCCATGAGCAGATTCTCTTTGATCTCAACCAGTGGATCGACAAGCAGAACGGCGACGCCGATTGGATTGCCGATCCGCTTTTCAGTCGGTTGCCGAGCGATCTTACGGAATCGCTTGACGAGGACGAACTATCGCGTTTGCGATTCAATTTGCAGGATGTTTTCGAACTGCGCGAGGCAATTTGGATGCGAGACGTCGCCAAGTCGATCACTGCCCGACATCGTCGCCGGCTTCGCGTTGCCGAAGGTTCATTCGCGGCGGAGATGGATGCCCCTTGGATGCAGGAGTTGAGTGAGTCGTTCGGCGGCGATGCCGTGGAAGACTTGCTGTTGGCGTGGGCGATTTTCGATTGGACCGTTCGCAACATCCAACTCGACGAAATGCCCGGCGCGGTGGTCGCGGCCGATGCGAGCCCGCCAACCGGCGCTCGGGGCCGGGTTTTGCAGCCCGCCTTCCCGGGGCCGGGGGAGCGAATGCACGGCTGGGAATCGCTGCTGCTCGGTCACGGCGATGCCCTCGAACGCAGCAAGGTCTTCGTGCGAATCGCACGGCAAGCGGGTTTGGACGTGGTCCTGCTTCACCCCGATGAAGGAGCCGAGACGGGCGCATGGATCGCCGCGGTAGTCGTCTACGACGAGTCGCGCGAAAACCTGAGGCTCTACCTGTTCGATCCGAGGCTGGGGATCCCGATTCCCGGACCGAAAGGGCAGGGGATCGCCACGCTCGCTCAACTGTTGGCCGAACCGGAACTGTTGAAACAGTTGGATGTTGACGAAGTTGCATCGGACGAGGAAAGCGGCGATCTTCCAGCCGACAAAACCACGGAGGAAACTGACGCGACGGTTGACGAAACCGATTCAGACGAAGAGCCGGCCGAGTCGACGTTGCCGCTGGAGTATCGATATCCCGTCGAGTCGGGTGACTTGCAGCGTTTGGTGGCTTGGATCGACGCACCGCTGGTCACGCTCTCTCAGAGGATGAGAATGGCCGAGCAGGAACTACCGCCCGAGAAACGTACCGTGCTAACGGTCTCGCCAGCCGGGCTTGCCAAACAGTTGCGCGGGCACGAAGGAGTTGGCGATGTCCGCATCTGGACCATCCCCTATTCGACCCACGACTATCGCCGGCGGTTGTCGGACATTCTTATCGAGAAACGCATCGCAGAGCAATCTGGCAACGAATCACTGGTCAAACGCCTCGACTCCATCATGGATACGGATCTGGTCGAACAGGCAGACGGTGAGTTCCGTGTGTTTGGCGGACTGACGCCGCTAATGCGTGGTCGCCTGCTGCATTTCCGCGGGACTTTCGACAACACAAAACGGGACGACGGCTCTACCCAAAAAGGTGCTCGAGCATTCTACCTGGAGTCTCGGCCCTCGAATGCCAAGATCGAGCAGATCCGCAGCGATCCAGAGGTGCAGAAGATCCTTGAAGCCAGTGGCCGGTTGCCCAAAGACTATGCCGCGCGGAAAAACGTCCTCGCAGACATCGTCCGCCGGAAGCAGCACGCGAGCTACTGGCTGGGGTTGGTCGCCTTTGAAACCGGCGATGACGCCGTCGCGGTCGACTTCTTTGAGACTCGCTCCTTGGAGGCATTTCCAAACGGTCCTTGGGCCGACGGCACTCGTTACAACCTGGCCCGCACCTACCAGCGGCAAGCCAAGAGCGACGAAAGCAAACTGCGGCAAGCAATCGAGCTATTGCGAGAAACGAGCGGCGCACAGCGTCACGGCAACTTGGTTCTGGCGAGGCAGCTTCAGGCAAAGGGCTAAGCCGCAAGCGGCTGCCCCTCACGCCTCAAACCTCAAGCCTCCTTAATCCAGATGTTTCTAAAGGTGACCGGGTTGCCGTGCCATTGAAAGCGGATCGGCCGGGCATCCGGGCCTTCTGCGCGGCCGGCCCCCGTCTTGTTGGGCAACTCGACGTCGTTGTGGATCACGACTCCGTTGTGAACGACGGTGATGCGGGCGTTGGCCGTCTTCTTTCCTTGCTCGTTGAACTTGGCGGCGGTGAACTTGATGTCGTAGGTTTGCCAGGCCATGGGCGGCAGGCACATGTTCACATCGGGACAGCGGAAGCGATACAAACCGCCGCATTCGTTTGGTTCGCCCGACAGGGAAAACGAATCGAGCACTTGCACTTCGTAACGTTCTTGAATGTAGACGCCGCTGTTGCCACGCGCCTGACCGAGCGAGGTGGGCATGTAGGGCGTGCGGAACTCAACGTGAAGGATGAAATCGCGAACCGGTTCAGCTGTCAACGGGCCGGCGAGCAGCAGATCCCCATCGATGATCTTGCCGTCGATGAAATGATCGGTGTGCGTGCCATCGAACAACACCTTGGCGCCCTTGATCGGTTTGGCGCCCAACGTGGGGCTCGTGCGCACGATCTTCGCCAACTCGCCGACCACGCAACCGGCGGCGTTGTAAATGACCGCCATCTCGTCCCTGATCACGACCTTATACTGCCCTGGATTGCCGGCGGTGAGCACGACGACGTCGCCCTTACGAACGCCGCCTGACTCGAACTTGTGCACGCCGTTGAAACCAGCCCCCGGCAGACCGCCACGATATTGAACGGCGCGGAACTGGCCGTCGCCCAATGCCATCACCTGCAACCCGGCCATCTCGGCACCCAAGACCGGCGTGCATGTGCAACCGGCGTACTCGCCCTGAAATCCGAAATCGACATCAAGCGGCGGAATCTCAGGGAGCTTGGGTTCAGGTTTGGGTTCAGGTTTGGGTTTGGGTTCGGGTTTGGGACACGGCTTCTTTACTGGCCGCTTCTTTTCGCATTTGGGCGGCTGCGGTTTCGGACAAGGCTTCTTTTCGGCCGGCTTGCACTCTGATTTCTTCTCACCACAAGGCTTCTCTTCGCCTTGCTTGCACGGCGGCTTCTTTTCGCACTTGGGCGGCTGCGGTTTCGGACAAGGTTTCTTTTCGGCCGGTTTGCGCTTTGGTTTTTTCTCGTCACAAGGCTTCTTCGCCGGCGGTTTCTTTTCGCACTTGGCGGAATGCTTTGATTTCTCCGCCTCGGCCTTTTTCCTTTGCTCCTGTTGCTTCTTTTTGTCACAGGCTTGCGCGTCGTCTGATGCGACAATGCTGGCTGCAAAAAAGCAACCAAGTACGAAGACGAGAAACCGAGACATGCTGATTCTCCAGGTGCAAGAGCAAATTTGCGTAAACAACCAGTTTGAATCACTCAGAGGCGACATGCAAGCGCTTTGTGGTGATTTTCGGAAGAACACAATGTCGGCGAGCGGGTCACACTGCTAAGCCGCAAGCGATTACGGCCCACGCTTCAAGCCTCGCGTCGCAAGCGACTCATTGCAGATGCTCTTTGAAGATCTCGGTCAGAGAATTGAGCACTGGCTTGGTGCGGCCCTGGGCGTCGAATAGCCCGCCATGTGGATAGACGTGCGGCGACCCATCATACAATTGATTCCACGCGATTGCCTGCACGCTCTGCTTGGAAAGGAGCAATGGCACTAACCATTCGATGGTCTCCGCCTGGCTTTCCAGCGACGGCATGAGTCCGTCCCCATTCGACACCACCTGGATATCGGCGTTGGCGCGTGGATCCTCATCCTTGGCGCTTGGCACGGCCAACGACACCAACAGCGGCAGCCCCAACATTGACCAACGATCCACCTGGAAACTCACCTCCAGCGGGTCGCGGGCAAGCGTACCGCGCGGCCAATAGCCGAGATTGATATCCAGTCCTATCCCCGACAGGCCTAGGTCGGCCCGCACCAGGGCGTCAGCGAAGTGAAGCGGCGACAGGTCGAACGGTTCGCTGCTGAGATACTCAGCCCAGGGACAGTCAAAACTGACAACAACCGGCGTTTTAGGGTCAAGCCGCCGAACGGTCTCCAGCGTAAGCACCAGCAATCGCAGGCGCTGCTCCTCAGAGAGCGACATCGCATCGCCGTAATTCAATCCGCCCGAGGCATGCCACAGATTCACTTTGCCGCGATATCGATTGACCACCGCCGTTATGTAACCTTCCACACACGACAACAGGTGGTCGAAATCATCTTCCCAAAGATACAACCAGTCGGGCACGCTCGTTCGATTCAGTTGAATCAAAGGTCCCGCGCACACCTTGACGCGGTACTTATTGCACCAACGCAATTGCTGATCGGTGATTCCCCAACGGTACTTACCCGAACTTTCTTCGACGGCCCGCCAATTGATTGGCACGATGGCCGTATTGATCGCACTACACAGAGCCTTGGCCGGCGCTGCCCCCGGAGTGCCATTTTCGAGGCTGACCCCCATCAACGTCGAGAGTTGTGCGGCGTTTTCATGGCGGATCTCAAGCGCTTGACGAGTGTAGTCGGCATTGAGCAGGAAGATCGCATCCATCGCGCAGCGAATCGCTTCGTCGGCAGCGGCAGCCGAGAGTTCAGGCTCGTTTTGTTTGGTGACTGCACGCACGTGCCGTTGAGTTGCCTCGCGGGTCGCAGCTCGAACCTCGGCAGAGATCGAAAGCCCCAACCCCTCCCAAACAGACGTCTGATTTCGCAGCCGGTTGAGCGTTCCCCGAGCCAATTCGACGGGTAGATGGTAGGGAGTTTCGCGGACAGCCAAGCTGGCGGTCGACAGCACCAACTCGCCATGCCCGGGAACCTGCCACGGGACAAAAACGTTGCCGGAGTCATCGATTTCACGCTCGATCACCAACTCATCACCGATCAGTCGGTTGCGACTGGGCCACGGAATCGTCTCAATGCCCGCAACGTAAGTCTGCCCCACCACACTTGGCGGTGTTCGGCTGACGTCGGGAACAAGAAATCGAAACGGGATCACGGCAACAGGATTCCCAAAGCGGCGAAGAAACTGATCTCGTCGAATTCGAATTGAGTACCAAGCGACAACAACGAACGGTCGTGCGCGAAGTTAGGTGATTAGGTGAAACTCGGCCCACATGGGGCGTGCGGTTGCGTACAATTTCGAGTCTAACGGAGGGAAACGTCCGGTTCAACGGGCTCCTAGCAACCTTCCCAGGCCATTTGGTATACTCCCGCCAAATGAAAACGAATCGTTGCCCGTAATTTCTGGAGAGTACCCGATGCCGTCAGCCGTCCTTGAAACCAGTTTGGGGTCCATTCCTGTTCGTCGCGGCAAAGTGCGTGACATTTATGACTTGGGCGATAAAATCCTGTTGGTCAGCACCGATCGAATCAGCGCTTTCGACTGGGTTTTGCCGACGGGTATTCCCGACAAAGGCCGGGTGCTAACCCAGATATCCTCCTTCTGGTTCAACACGTTGAATGTGCCGGACCACGTCATCTCGACCGATGTTCAGTCGGTCGAGGGCCTGCCCGCTGACGCCGACCTGGCGCCGTTCGAAGGCCGATCGATGCTTTGCCGCAAGTCGGAAGTGGTGAAGGTCGAGTGTGTTGTGCGTGGGTATCTCGCCGGCTCCGGCTGGAAAGAGTACGGCCAAAGCGGCACGGTCTGCGGACTCTCGTTGCCAGAGGGGCTGGTCGAGTGCAGCCAACTCCCCGAGCCAATCTTCACACCCACCACGAAGGCCGACGAAGGGCACGATGAACCGATGTCGTTCGAGGAAGTGGTCGAACAAGTCGGTGCAGACACCGCCAATCAACTGCGGGACAAGAGCCTCGAAATCTACCGCCGCGGCGCCGAATTGGCCCGCGAAAAAGGCATCATCATTGCCGACACCAAATTCGAGTGGGGATTTGCCGACGGTGAATTGATTCTGATCGACGAGGTGCTCACTCCCGACAGTTCCCGATTCTGGCCGGCCGACAAGTATGAGCCGGGCCGAGGCCAACCATCGTTCGACAAGCAGTTCGTGCGCGACTGGCTGAGCGGCACGGACTGGGACAAGAACAGTCCCCCACCCGCTCTGCCCGACGAAATCGTCTCCGGCACGCGAGAGAAATACATCGAAGCCTACGAAAAACTCGCCGGTGTAGCGTTTGCGTGGAAGTGAGAGGAGGAGATCGGGGATCAACCGCTTGCGGCTCAGCTCAGACTACGCATCCGTGATGGGCGGTCGTGCCGCCTGCCACATCGAAGGATGAGCGGTTTTTTTCTAGGCCCCCGGCGACGTACAATGAAGTTAGGGGCGAAACGACTGTGATACCTGCAATTCTGGATGAACAGAATGATTATCTACCACGCGATGTATAAATCACTCGACAAGGGAGTCCACGCAGAGGTACTCGACTTCCCCGGCGTTGTCAGTGTTGGCACGGACATCGACGACGCCCGCCGCAGTCTGGCGGCCGCCCTGGTCGATATGGCGGAGACAAATCTGCTTGCCTCAGAACCGTTACCCCAACGCGACGCAAGCGTCATGGATGACGAAGCGGACCTCATCGAACCGATTCACCTCGTGCTCGCCGCTGGCCACCGCGTTGCGACCACAGTTGAGGAATCGCTGACATGAGACGGCGAGAGCTTCTCGAACACCCGTCAGAATACGGCTGCCGATTCCGACGAGAGGGTGGTTCACACACTATCTGGGAAAATGCGGGTGGCACAAGGCGAACAAGCATTCCACGGCATCGCGAGATCCCCGACTTCACGTGCCGCCGCATCTGCCGACAACTTGATGTTGCCGATCCATTTGCAGGCAGGGGATAACTCGCTTCTTCCAGAACCCGGATCGACGCTACGATCCGGCTATTCCCCAAACTCTGCTCCCCGACCTCTGATCTCCGCTCCCTCAAAAGATTCCCGTCGTGCTCGACTTTTCTTCTTCCGACAGCTCGCCGGTCTCTTCTTCAGCGGTTAGATCGAGTTGCTCGTTGGCGCGACTGATGCATACAAGACACATGTCGTCGCCCTGCGGCAAATCGCCGACAAACAGGTTGACATCGTGCATGATGCCCTTGCCGACCGCATCGGCGTTCTCGTCGGTGGCCGCAACCTGGCGGCGAAGGCGTTCGATTGTGTAGAGTTGCCCACGATCATTCTGGGCTTCATTGATGCCATCGGTATACAGCACCATCAATTCACCCGGGCCGATGTTGACTTCGTGTTGGTCGTACTCGTAGTGGTCGACCACCCCGAGCGGCAAGCCGGCGATTTCCTCGGCTGCGTCTTCCACGGAACCGACCGACCGTCGCCAAATCGGCGCCATGTGCCCGGCGTTGACGATCGTGGCCACATGCGTTTCGGGGTTGAGCACGACCATCACGAAAGTAACAAAGCGGTCGTCGAGTTTGGCCCGTTGAAACTCGGTATTGAGGCGACGAACGGCAGTCGCCGGGTGCAATTCACTGGCGAGGCTGAAACGTACATCGGCAGAGAATTTAGCCATTAGTAAGGCGGCGGCAACCCCGTGGCCAACCACGTCGGCGACGATGACGGCGATTCGCCCGTCCGGCAGGTGAACATAGTCGAAATAGTCACCACCAACCATGTTGGCCGCTTGATAAAAGTTGAAAAACTCGTAGTCAACCAACTCGGGCGGATTCGCGGGCAGAAAACCGCGTTGCACACGGTGAGCCAGTTCGAGATCGCGATCCACCACCTGCTGATTGAGAGCGGCTTCGTGCAACTGGGCGTTGTTGATGGCGATGGCCGCCTGTGTCGCAACGCTCGCCAATACTTCGAGGTCGTCTTCCTGGAAGCGGTGACGATGATCGACCGTATCGATCTGCAGCACGCCAAACGCCTCGCCATCGGAATCGACGAGTGGAGCACACATCATCGATCGCACGCGCAAATCGGCGATGCTTTCGCTCATGTCGAAACGATCGTCATTGATGGCGTCGGCCGAAAGCACCGCCTCTTTCGATTCCATCACGCGATGCACGATCGTTCGGCTGATGCGGATTGTGTCGTCGTCCTCTTCCCGTCGCAACTTGGTCCACTTCGGCATCAAGTTGCCGTCGTCCGTCCGCAGCACAATGAAACCGCGATCCGCCTGCATGAAAACCTTGAACAGACTGTTGAGCACCTCCGGCAACACTTCGTCGAGGGCTAACGCCCGACCGAGGCGTTTGTTGATTTCCAGCAGCGCTTGCAGCTTGACGTCGGCACTGGAGGTAACCTTGACGCGGCCAGTCGTGGACGTCACGTCGACCTTCGACATGATGGTCGAATTGCCGCGTTCGTCGTCCAGCAACACGGCCGCAAACGATGAGCCGTCGTCGGCCTGAACCGACCCTTCAGGCGGGACGGTCGCTTCGTTCTCGTGGTAGATGTAGGTAGTGTCGCAGATTCGAATCCGGTCGCCTTCTCTCAGCGGCCTCTTTCCAACCAGAAGCTGATTGTTGACGAACGTGCCGTTGCGACTGCGAAGATCTTCGATGCGGTGCTGCCCGTCGACGACCGTGATTTGGGCATGGCGCCGACTGACGGCGCCGACATCGACAACCACCCCACATTGTGGGTGCCGACCGATGACGATCGTGTCCTCCATCAACTCGTGTCGGAGTCCGGGAAACGGACCATTTTCAGCCAGTAGCATGGCCACAGGGCAAAACCTTCCTCAGTGCGTGTCGAGCATTCACGTCCGCCAACTCCCAATCGTCTGGTTGCCGAGACTCACGGCTTGAACCAGCCCCCAGGATCGTAGCTGACGCATCGTCGGGACGACGATTTCCGTTTTGCACGAACCCGCAACCGCTGGGCGTGTCATCACGGATGCAATTGGTATTTTATTTTCCAAAGCGTCCCAACGTCAAGCAGCGAGAGCCGTTACGATGACTGCGCCGGTCGGTTTTCACTGCCCTTGACCGGGAAACAGGTCCGTCGTAATCTAACATTCCGCTCTTGAAACGCGGATTTGAGCGGATTACGTGTAGGTTAGCGATCGTTCGGCAACCTCTAACTGCTGCAAGATCGTTTTTCGTTCGTTCGAATCTTGGCCCCTAGTGTAATGGCAGCACGACTGACTCTGGATCAGTTAGTCTAGGTTCGAATCCTAGGGGGCCAGCTTGTCTTCCCACACCAGCCACACTGCATACGCTTGCGGGGTGGCTGTTTTCATTGGCTGCCCTAGAATCAGGGAACCAATCCCGCACACTTGTCATCCAACTTCATCGGCATAATATTGCCGCAGTGGGGCTATCAACAAACAGGGAAGCAAAACGATGCAACATCCATTCGCGGGAATTCTCGACGAGAACGGCACGCCACTCTCAACTCCGACCGGCGAATCAACTCCCTCGAGACGCGATTGCCTGAAATCAGCCCTGCAAGTGGGTACGGGCGTCGTCGTTGGGGGGCTGGTTGGATCGGCCGAAGCGGCGCCGACCAAGGCTGCCCCCAACCATCCGGAACATGGTGGCGCGCTCCCAGCGGTGACGCGAGCCGGTCCGGGCCACCCCGAACACGGCGGCGCCCACAACAAGCCAAAGCACCCCACCAAGGCGGGCAAGGGAGTTGAAGACGGCGATGGTAAAACGAAACTTGCCGCAGTGGATGCCGAACTGAATAGCATTCAAACGCTCATCAAGCAGGGGGAATGGGTTGAAGCCGGGGTGCGTTTGAATCCACTTCGTGGCTTGAAGGCTGGCGCCGAGGGCAGCAAAGCGGCGAACCAACATAGTCGCCGCGAGAAGTTGGAGAAACACGTGTCGGCACAGGCCAAGACCGCGCTGGAGACCGCCGACAAGCAGGCGAAAGCCGGCGAGCTGGTTCCCGCTCTAACCACCTATCGACAGGCCGCCAGTTTGGGCGATGGGTACGGCGTCCAAGAAAAGGCGCAACGGGCCGTTGCAGCCCTCGCCAAACAACCTGGCTATCCGGAAGCATTGGAAAAGGTCAAAGCGATCGAGAAGATGAAGAGCGACCCTCCGCAGGTGACGACGTTTGCAGTCGGAGAAGAAGGTGGGCAAGTACCGCCCCGCCCCTCCACGAGAGCCGCTGGCGAGGAGGGTGGACGTCCCCCCGGCCGAATCACAACCAAGGCAATTGGCGAGGAAGGCGGGCGACCTCGTCCCCCCGGGCCCGACCCCCGGCCCACGACCCTGGCGATTGGCGAGGAAGGTTAGTCGAAGGTGCCAAAATCGGTCTTCATCCTGGGCAGTCCAGAGGATGAACATGCCGCTTGCGTGGCCGAGCGCGTCGCCGCGCGCGGATTGCATGTCGGCTGGCTCAATGGCAACCAGTTCCCTGCCGCCTGGAACATCGCCTTTGAACCGAGTGGCGGCGGGCACGTCGTCACGTCGGACGGCCAAAAAAACGACTTCGATCAAATCGAGAGTGTCTACTGGCGAACCTATCTGCCGCCGGTCTATCCCAATCTACCAAACGCGGAACAGGCCGACCTGGCATACACAGACAGCCGCTGCCTGTTCGACGCCCTGCTCATCGAGTTGCCAACGCGCTGGGTAAACGGTTGGGCCGGTTTTCAAACCCATCAATGCAAGCCGGCAGCTTTGGCGCGCGTTGAACGGCTCGCTCTGGGGCCACGACTACGGATTCCCAAAACGTTACACACCAACGACCCGGCGGCGCTAACCCGTTTCGTCGAGGAAGTCGGCGACTGCATTTTCAAGCCGGTGCATGGCGGGGCGCATACTCGGCGCGTCAGCAAGGTTCACCTGTCACCGGAACACCTTGAGTTGCTGCAACACGCCCCGGTCACCATCCAACAAGAGGCGCCTGGGGTCGACGTACGCGTCTTCATTGCCGGCCAGCGAGTTCTGGCCTGCGAACTGCAAACGGAGGCTCTCGACTTTCGCGATGACGAAGACCCGCGGATCGTAGCGACCGACCTGCCCGACGACGTGATCGACGATTGCCGCAAGATCGCCGCCGCGCTCGACCTTGTCTGGACGGGCATCGACCTGCGACGAACCAACGACGACGAGTTTTATTTCTTCGAGGCAAACCCCAGCCCCATGTTCCTCGGTTTCGAATCCCGCTGCGGGCTGCCCTTGACGGAATCGCTGGTTGATCTGCTGGTGGGAAAACAATAGGAAGACGACTTGACTGACTTCCATTCGACGGTTCGCACAGAGAACGGGCTGGCATAACACCGTCGGCCGGGGCGTGTCTTTCGCGTGCGCCTGCAACAACAATCACGACTGGCCGCGCTGTTGTAGCCACCCGATCAATTCGTCGCTAATCCCTTTGTACGCGCGCTGTTCTTCATTCATGTTTATGCAAGCGACGGCCAGTGCCGGTAGATCGACGTCCGGGGGACGTACAATGAATTGCCGCAAAATGAACAGCGCGGCCCCCAAATCCGGAAAGCCCCAGGTGATCTGTCGTTCAACCTTCACGAACACGTTGGGATTGGCCGGGTCAAAACTCCGACGCGGCTGATCGGGATGAAAGTTAATCCGATCCTCGTACACCACGCTCCAAACAAATCGCATGAAGGGGCCGTGATGAACCATCGTTTCGGCGAGCTTGTAACTGGCATCCAAATTCATCCCAGGAATCGGCGCGTGGATCTCCCGCAGTGGTTTGCCGATCTTCTCCTCGGGTCGCCAATCTGATGGAAAACAGACATGGACGGCCGCCAGCCAATCGCGGCCGTCCTCGATGCGTTGAATGGCGATGTCCTCTTGCACTTGCATCGCAACCGATCGCAGCGTGTATGGCCGTGTCACATGTGCCGGCCCCTGCTGCTCGATGAAAGACGCGAAGGCATCGTAAATCTCGGCGTTCATTTCGTGCTCAAGGAAAACTCGCTGAACCTTGCTCGCCTCGCGCTTTTCGTGAAGATAGCGTTCGAGGTCGTCGTCCACACAGAACGGCGGTTCACGAAGTTTCTTCAGCGCGGGCAGTACGCGATAACCGTCGCGGTAGGGATGGTACATTTTTTCCGATCTGGCGAGTGCTGTGATATCTTGGATGGCGGTGTGCCGAGTTGCCCTTTTATGATGCTAGCGGGCAGCGGCACAGTATAGGTCAACTTTGGCCCGCGAACCAGTTTGGCGTCATCGGTCCGAATGCTGTGCGAGCAGGCATTACGAGCATCCACACCCGCTACGCCACAAGCGGCATTTCCCAATCTCCGCCCCCTTCTTCCCGCTCCCCATCCCCTGATGTCGAAATTGGGCTAGAATTGATATGTGACGGAGCCGCAAGCCGCATTGAAACCCATTCGGGATTCCCATGGAACAATATCAGTCGCCGTACCAAACACCGCCACCTCCACCGCGCCGCGCCGGCCCCTCCACAGCGGGGACGCTCCTACTGCTGCTCGTCGTCATCGGCATCGGCTGCTTGCTGGGCTACCGGCTATGGGTCGCCAACGACGACGACCCCTTGCACGACCCCAGCGCCAGGCCACGGGCGATCACGCCGCGCGGCGATTTGGCGGCCGACGAAAAGACCAATACCGAAATTTACTCCGTGGCCGCCGGCTCTGTCGTGCACATCAGCACGTCGAAGATTCAGCGTGACTTTTTCAATCGCAGCCCTTTGGAGACGCCCGAGGGCACGGGGTCGGGATTCGTCTGGGACGACAACGGCCACATCGTTACGAATTTCCATGTGATCGAAAATGCGAACCGAATTTTGGTGCGGCTGGAAGACCTGACCCAGGTCTACGAGGCAAAAATGGTCGGCATGGCTCCCAACCAGGATTTGGCCGTGCTAAAAATCGCCGCCCCTCGCGAGCACCTCCTGGCGATCGAGGTCGGCACGTCTGAAGATCTGAAGGTGGGCCAAAACGTGTTTGCCATCGGCAGCCCCTTTGGACTCGACAAGTCGATGTCGCGCGGCATCATCAGCGCGCTCGACCGTGAAATCCGCCCCAAGAACGGTCGCGTGATTCGCGAGGTCATCCAGACCGACGCCGCCATCAACCCAGGCAACTCCGGCGGGCCGCTGTTGGACAGCGCCGGTCGCCTGATCGGCGTCAATACGGCCATCTATAGCCGGTCGGGGAGTTACGCTGGCATCGGCTTTGCAATTCCTGTCGACACGGTTAACCGCATCGTGCCGCAACTCATTCGTACCGGTGAAGTACGACGGGCCGGTTTGGGCATCCAAACCTATCGCGACCGAGCCGCCGGCGGCATGCTGGTGATGAAGGTCTACGCGGGCACAGCCGCCGAAGCAGCCGGGCTGCGGCAGACGGAGATCCGCGCCGATGGTTCTGTCCTTTACGGCGACGTGATCATCGAGGCCGACGGCACAAAGGTCCGCACGCTCAACGACCTGCACACCGTCCTCGAAGAACACGACGTGAACGACACGATCACCATCAAGGTCATCCGCGGTTTCCGCACGCCGCAACAACAAGAGATGGACCTCGCCGTCACGTTGCAAGAACTGCCGACCGAGTTGCCGTAGCCGGTATGAAGACGCGGCGATTTTAGCTTGGCTGCCGTACCTTCATCCGCACAGCGCCGGGCAGGCACTCGAAGGTAGCGTCGAGCGCGCCGGGCTGTTCGCCTTCGACCTCCAGTAGCATAGTTTCGTCGCTCTCGGCGACAATCTTGCGACCTCGCAGATGTTCGACCTTCGGCATCCCGATGTGCGTGCCGTGATAAATGCGGCGGTTGCCTTTGATCACATCCCAAAGCGTCAGGTCGCCGAAGATCACGATATCGAACAGGCCATCGTCGATACGGGCATCCGGGGCGACACGCATTCCGCCGCCGTGAAATTGCCCGTTTGAAATGGCGATATTGTTGACCCGCAGTGTTCGCGTCTCGCCGTCGTCAACGGTCAATCGCACCGTCTGGTTGCGGTATTTCCTTAGAGCCGTGAAGGTCGCGAACATGAACGACAACCTTCCACCAAGTTTCTTTGATGAGCGATTGACGGTTTGGCAAACCAACCCGCCAATGCCGAACGACACGATGTTGATGAAATGGCGGACGGCCGAATTGCCACCGTGGTCGCGAAACGTCATCCGGCCGACATCGACAGGCCACGTTTGTCGGCCCACGAGTTTTTCGATGTAGGTCTCTGCTCGTCGATCGAAACCGAACGTTCGTCGCAAGTCGCTGCCCGTCCCACAGGCAATCTGGGCGAAGACGGCGTCTTGACGGATCGGTGCCCCGGCTTCGTCGAAGAACCCGCTGATCACTTCGTTATTGGTGCCGTCGCCGCCGACCGAGACGACCTGCTCGAAGCCCCGCTGCAACGCCTCTTGCGTCAACAACGTCGCATGGCCGGCCTGCTCGGTCATCGCCCAATCGAAGTCTCCGATCGCCGCACCAATCCGCTGACGAATCTTTGGCCAGGCACGCCCCGTCGCCCCCGCCGCTGAACTCGGGTTGACCACGCAGAATGTCTTGAAATGTTCAGGCATTGTATCGCCAGCGATCTCCTGTCATACAAGCGCTCGAGTGGCGACACCTATTCGGAAACCGGCAACCGCAATACACTGCTCGCGTATGAGCGGATGGCAGATCGTAAGGCGGCGTTATTCGGAGCGTCTGAAAACCCTGCAATCTCATCGACAACCGCTTGAGCGATTGCGAGTTGAAGCACTGCTTTCGCGGAAGAGCCAAAACTGGAATTCGCCAAATCATAGTCCGCGCGATTGCGGGCGGACCGCAAGGAATCCAGCCTGTTGGCAGCTCCGATAACTGCCCCGTCGCCACTCGCCTGTAAACAATAGCGCAGTTTTTCGTGCGCCGCCGCTGACCGGGGAAGCCGCACACCGCAATCTTCAAGAAACTGGGCCGCCACGTGGAACGCGCCGTAGTACGCGCGAGAAACACTTGACCGCACATCCGCCTCGCGAGAACTGGCGGACAAACGAGCCGCGACGCCCAGAAACTCTTCACCAAGCATTACTTCGGCTCGATTGATAGACGAAATCCCTGAGGATTCTCGGCGACGGTGCCCAAGAGACGCCGATGCCACTCCTGATCGAGCGCAACGATTTCGCGCACATCCCCCCGCAACACAACATCCAACACAACATACCGCTCGCCCGGGATCTCCGGATCTGCTTCTTCTTTGACGGAAACGTTCTCGCCAAATAGATCTTTGGTCATTTCCAAAACGGCATCGAGAACTTGCTTGGAGACGAATGGCGTAACGCCTACGACAGCGGTTGCCAGTGGCTGAGATACAAGGCCCGACTGATTTTCGATGGATGCCATTGAGATTTCTCCCGAAAGAACAACAGACCTACGTCATTTTCACTTCACATTTCGGTGAAGTCAACGAGGCATCCTCCCTTTTCCCGCAAGCGGCCACTACCGGTTTATCTGCAAGCGGCTCCCTTGAGCCTCACACGTCATATCCCAAATTCGGCGAGAGCCACCGTTCGACTTCCGAAATGCTCATCCCCTTGCGGCGGGCGTAAGGCTCGACCTGATCGCGGGTGATGCGGTCGACGGCGAAGTAGCGGGCATGCGGATGTGCAAAGTACAGCCCACTCACACTGGCCGCCGGCTGCATGGCGAAATTCTCGGTAAGCGAAACGCCGGCATTCTCCTCGGCCGACAGCAGATTGAACAGTGTGCGTTTCTCCGTGTGGTCGGGGCAGGCCGGATAGCCTGGTGCTGGACGAATGCCGCGGTACTTCTCAGCAATCAAGTCGTCGTTGCTCAACTCCTCGCCGCGGCCGTATCCCCATTCGCGCCGTACGCGCTGGTGCATCAATTCGGCAAAAGCCTCGGCCAATCGATCGGCCATGGCCTTGGCCATGATCGACTTGTAGTCGTCGTGTTTCGCCTCGAAGCGAGCCGCCAGTTCATCGCATCCGAGTCCCGCGGTCACCGCAAACGCTCCCACGAAATCTTGCCGGCCCGAGTCGAGCGGGGCAACGTAGTCGGCCAACGAGCGGAAGTCGCATTGACCCTTTCGCTCCCACTGCTGTCGCAGCATGTGGAATCGGGCGACTTCGTGTTGGCGCGTATCGTCCGTGAATAGCACGACGTCATCGTCTTCCGATGCTGCCGGCCAGAATCCGTACACCGCGTTGGCACGTAACAAGCTACCGTCGATGATTTCGTCCAGCAGACGTCGGGCATCGTCGAAAAGCGATCGCGCCGCCTCGCCAACCTTTTCGTCGTCGAGGATCTTGGGGTACTTACCCCTAAGTTCCCAGGCCATGAAAAAAGGCGACCAATCGATGTATTTCGCGATCTGGCTGAGCGGAAAGTCGGCGAGCACCTTCGCGCCAAGAAACTCCGGCTCGTCGATTTGTATAGACTGCCAGTCGGTGGCGAAACGTCTTTCACACGCCTCAGCATACGGAACGAGCTTTACTTGCCGTTTCTGGTACGAGGCAACCAGTTTCGTTTGCAACTTCTGGTTCTCGCCCACGAACTGCTCACGGCTCTCCGGATTGAACAGTCGCTCGACGACACCCACGCAACGCGACGCGTCGAGCACATGCACCGTCGGTTGGTCGAACGCCGGCGCAATTTTGACGGCCGTGTGCTTGGCGCTGGTGGTCGCTCCACCAATCAACAACGGCACCTGCATTTCGAGGCGTTGCATTTCGCGGGCCACGTGCACCATCTCATCCAGGCTCGGCGTAATTAACCCCGACAGACCGATGGCATCAGCCTGTTCGCTCTTGGCCGCCTCGAGTATCTTGTCGGCCGGCACCATCACGCCGAGGTCGATCACTTCGTAGTCGTTGCAGCCGAGCACCACACCGACGATGTTCTTGCCGATATCGTGAACGTCGCCCTTGACCGTCGCCATCACGATTTTGCCGCGAGCCGACCTTTCCGCGCCGCCGGCCGCCTTTCGTTCCTCATCCATGAAGGGCAGCAGGTAAGCGACGCACTTCTTCATCACGCGGGCAGACTTCACTACCTGAGGCAGGAACATTTTCCCGGCGCCAAAGAGATCGCCGACGACGTTCATACCGTCCATCAACGGCCCTTCGATGATCGACAGCGTGCGGTCGTACTGCGGTCGAGCCTCTTCCACATCTTCCTCGACGAACTTGTCGATCCCCTGAATCAACGCATGGCTGAGCCGCTCTTGTACAGGTGCTTCACGCCAAGCGAGGTCGGTCTTGGCCGACTTCTTGTTGTCACCTTTAACGGTCTCGGCCAACTCGATCAGCCGTTCGGTCGCGTCGGGGTGGCGATCGAACAGCACGTCTTCGACGCGATCGAGCAGGTCCTTGGGGATCTCTTCGTAGACGGCAAGCTGCCCGGCGTTGACGATCGCCATATCAAGACCCGCCTGAATCGCGTAGTACAGAAACGCCGAGTGCATGGCCTCACGAACTGTATCATTCCCCCGAAACGAGAACGAAATATTGCTCACGCCGCCCGAGACCTTTGCCCCTGGGCAGTGTTTTTTGATCTGCCGCGTAGCTTCGATGAAATTGACGGCATATCGATTGTGCTCTTCGATGCCCGTCGCGACCGTCAGGATGTTCGGGTCGAAGATGATGTCCTCGGCGGGAAAACCCACGTTTTCCGTCAGCAGTTTGTACGCGCGTCGGCAAACTTCGACTTTGTGCTGCGTGGTGACCGCCTGGCCAGTTTCGTCGAAGGCCATCACAACGACGGCGGCGCCGTAGCGACGGGTCAAGCGAGCCTTGGCGAGGAACTCCTCTTCGCCCTCTTTGAGACTGATCGAGTTGACAATGCCTTTGCCTTGCAGACACTTGAGCCCCGCCTCGATCACCGACCACTTGGAGCTATCGAGCATCACCGGCACACGGCAAATGTCGGGTTCGGCGGCAATCAGATTCATGAACCGCGTCATGGCCGCTTCGCCGTCAAGCAGCGCGTCGTCCATATTCACATCGATCACACCAGCCCCACCCTCGACTTGATGCCGGGCGACGTCGAGGGCTTCTTCGTAACTCTCCTCGCGAATCAGTCGGGCAAAACGGCGCGAGCCCGTCACGTTCGTTCGCTCGCCAATCATGGTGAAGTTCGAGTCGGGTCGCAGCGTGAGCGATTCCTGGCCGCTCAGTCGTGTGTAACTCGGCAGGGTAGGGCGTTGGCGCGGCGTTTTGTCCGCGACCGCTTCGGCGATCGCCTTGATATGTGCCGGCGTCGTGCCGCAACAACCGCCAACGATGTTCAACCAACCCTCGGCAGCGAACTCACCCAACACCTTGGCCATCTGCTGGGGCGTCTCATCGTATCCGCCAAACTCGTTCGGCAAGCCGGCGTTGGGATGGCAACTGACGTGAAAAGGACAAACAGTCGCCAACTCCTCGACATACGGCCGCATCCGATCGGGTCCCAGCGCACAGTTGATGCCCACGCTCAGCAACGGGAAGTGCGTGATCGAATTGAGGAAGGCTTCGAGCGTTTGCCCCGAGAGCGTTCGACCGCTGGCGTCGGTGATCGTAACCGACACCATCACCGGCAGCCGCTGCCCCGTCTCTTCGAAAAAGCGATCGATGGCGAACAAACACGCTTTCAAATTGAGCGTGTCGAAGGACGTCTCGGGAAAGAGCAAGTCGACACCGCCCTCGACCAAACCCGCCACTTGCTCCTGATAGGAATCGACGAGTTGTTCGAACGTGACCGCACGATAGGCCGGGTCTTCCACTTTCGGCGATACAGAAGCGGTCTTGCTGGTCGGTCCAATCGACCCCGCCACGAAACAGCGGCGACTCGAATCGGCAGCAACTACCTCGTCGGCCGCACGTCGAGCACACTGCGCTGCCGCGACGTTGATTTCGCGGCATAGATGGCGAAGCCCAAAATCCTCCATCGCGATCGGTGTCGCGCCAAATGTGTTCGTTTCGACGATATCCGCGCCTGCCTCAAGAAACGCGCGATGGATGCCCGTGATGTCGTCAGGACGAGTCAGGCAGAGGATGTCTACGAAATTCCGCAGATCTGTCGCGTGATTGTTAAATCGGTCGCCGCGGACCTGCTCCTCGGTTAACGCAAGGGCCTGGACGCTTGTCCCCATTGCGCCGTCCAGAACCAAAACTCGCTTCTGGAGTAGGGTTTCGATCGATTCCGTACTCAATTTGGCCCGGGCTGCTGACATACTTCTCCAATGGCGAAAATTGCCGATAGCAAGCAGATGTATAACTGTGTGCGATTCCTAACAACCGCCAAAACACCTTGAAAACTAACGAAAACGCAGTATAGCAGCGGGGCGACGAGGCACCATGCGGCGATTCAAGAACGGACTTGCCCAAAAACCACCACAACCACCCATTCCCCCTATTCTCTGCAATCGGAAAACCTCTCGGAATCGCACTAAAACTCAAGATCGTTACACTCGCAACCGATCATTGCTGAAGTGTATTGGTTTAGTGGCGATATGCGCAAGGCGGACGGTCCGCCACCTAGAAACGAATCGCTACCTGGGTCGCCCAAGCGACAACGGCCAAGACCAAAAAGTCCGTCAAGTTGTCACGCAGTTGACGCCGCTGGCAAAAGGGATTGAGAGATATGACCACATCGGCAGCAGGAAGTTCGGCGAATCGCACGACTGCACCGACGAAGCGGCGGACCGTTCCATTGCTGCTGCAACTTCCCGACTTGCGGGTGGAAACGGTGGAAGAACAGCCGACGTTGGCAATGCCGGCCGTTGCAGTCTCACAAAGCAGGAAAGAGCCAGCATCCGCGAAACCAACTGTCCCAGCCCCAGAAAATGCGGCAGATCCGGTACCAAAACCGCCTGTGAAACGACGAATCATTCACCAGGCCCACCAGCGCCTGCGACCGGTGATTCGTCGATCACGAGCCTTGAAAGCGCTCAAAAAAGCAGCAACATCCTCTTGGGCGCACAAGGCGGCTATCGCCGGAGGCGGCGTGGCGCTGATACTGGCCGCCTATTTCGTGCTCAACGGATTCCGTTTCAACTCGGGTGTTCCCGAAACCGCCGATACGACCAAACAACAGTCGGGCGACTCCGCTGCAAACGTCAATGGCAAGGAGGCATGGGAAGACGCTCGCTGGGCCGACGCCAGCGAGGCGCCGAGGTGGGGGCAAGGCGGCCCGCACAAGACTCCAGCCATGAAGAAACCAGCCCCGCGCGCGAACAAACCTGTCGCGCCGCCGGCGCCGGTCAACAGCAAGAAGCTACAGGGAAACACCAAACCCAAACCGGGCGCAGCGGCGAAACCCAAAACACCGACCGCTCGCAAGGCTGCACCACCAAGCAGAGATATCGACATAACCCCGCGCATGCCGACCCCGCCCGCGCCGCGCGGTGAAATGTATATCGAGAGACACGAAACAAGTGTGGACAACCCACACGTGCGGGGCGGAGTGGACTCGTTGCCGTCGCCCGGCAGTCAGCACCGAATGGACGAGTGGTGCCCGCCGGGCATGCCCAGTCCACAGGACGATGCCCATTGGAACTCTCGCAGAAGCCGCGGCCAAATCACACCGGCGGCCGACGCCAACCGCTATCAAGGCCGACCAATCTACGATCGCAACCACGATGGCTACCGCAACCAGAATGGCTATCGGGGATATTCGCCTCAAAACGATCGTATGCCACTCGAAGCGAGCAACCCCCACGACTACGGCGCGCTGCCCGCTCCGCCGTCGAACCAGCGTCCCGGCACTGCCCGACTCACCGGCGGCATCACCGAATACCGCTAACGCGAGCCAACAGGAACGGATTTGCAATGAGACAGTTCAGACTGCATGACGGCAGGACGTACCGCATCGACAGCCCCGAGTATCATGTCGAACCGCGAACGCATCTGCCGGCGGTGTTGGTGGCGGCCGGCTCTACGGTTCGGGCGGCATCAGCGATTTCCAGCGAATCGCTCGCCGAATTGCTGACCGTTCAGGAGGCCACGACGCTCGCGTCTCCGACGGAAGAGGAAACGGCGAGCGGCGAGCGGGAAACACGTGCGCCAAACACACCAGTTCAAAGCCACAGACCGCCTGGGCAAAACGAACCGAAAACAGAGAGCGAGGCGGACACGGATTCCTCGACAACCGACGTTCCCGTCGAACTGTCTCCCGCAGCTTGGCAGGCGAAATGGGAAGTCGATCAACTGGCCTGGCCGTCAACCGTCGACGAGATCATCGACAGCGACCGTCGAGGCTTCGTGAACGCAGCCAAACTGCTGAAAGCGACCGCCGACGGTGGGTCCAAGACGATTGCGGTGCTGGGGGCAAGCTCGTCGGCTGGCACAACAACGGTTTCGTTGTGCCTGACGAAGTCGCTTCTCGCCCAAGGGCAGCGGGTCACTCTGGTTGACGCGCATCTGACCCATCCCGACTTGGGAAAGGAGTTGCGACTCGGCGCTCGAACCGGCTGGGAGCAAGTGTTGCTGGGTGACGCCTCGGCGGCAGACGTGGCGGTGAGTGCGGTCGAGGAACCAGTCGTCGTGTTGCCGCTTCGAGCATCTGTCGACGATCCTCTGACATCGGAGCAAAGGAGGCGGGCCGCCGAAACGTTTGGCGAACTTCGCGAGCTTAGTGACGTCACGCTCGTCGACTCCGGCAGTATTGAGTTGAACACCGACGAACTCAGAATCAACGGCACATTGCAAGACGGAACGGTCGACGCGGTTGTCATTGTCCGCGACCCCAAAGAAACGGGCGACATCGAACTTTCGAAATTGCTCGGGCAACTACAAGCGATGCATTTAGAACCAATCGGCGTCATCGACAACTTCACTGCCACAAACGGCCGGAAACCGCTCGCCGCTGCCGCCTAGACGCTGGCGTATCGATGTACGAATCCCACTTCCAACTCAACGAACCGCCGTTCGAGGGCCGCGCCCCCAGTCGCTATTTTTTCGCCAGCGACATGCACCAAGGGGCGTTGCTCAAGCTACGTTACGTAGTGGAACAACGCCCTGGGGCGGCGGTGCTCGCGGGGGCGCCCGGGTTGGGCAAGACGATGTTGATCCATCTGCTGTCGCAACAACTGCCCACGGAAATCTCGCCCCGAATTCACTTGGTGTTTCCACAGATGCCCGCTTCCGAGTTAGTGGCCTACCTGGCTGCCGAGTTGGCGACAACGGACATCGAAGACTCGTCGACAATGGACCAAAACGTCCGCTCGATCCGCCGCAGCCTCGCGGATAACTCCCGCCGAGGGCGCCATGCGGTGATTGTCATCGATGAAGTTCATCTGATCACAGATATTGCGTCACTCGAAACGCTAAGGTTACTGCTGAATTTCGAAACGGACAACTGCCCCGATTTGACGCTGCTGCTCGTCGGACAGACGGGCATTCTTTCAACGCTGAAGAAACTGCCAGCCCTGAACGATCGCATCGCGATTCGCTGTATCCTAAAACGACTTTCCGCCGACGAAACGCTCGCCTACGTTGGCCACCGCGTAAGCGAAGCGGGCGGGCCGCGGGACCTATTCGAGCCGGCCGCCGTCGAAGCGATTCACCACTTTTCGCAAGGCTCACCCCGAAAAATCAATCGCTTGGCCGACCTGGCGTTGCTGCTGGCCTATGCAGAGCAGCATTCGACAATCACGGCTAGCCACATCGAGGCAGTCGCCGAAGATCTATCCGTCGGCGTTGGTTGAAATGCTAAGCAACGTCAAAAACGGTCTCGACAACCGCTAGCTTCCGCCAAAACGCCGTTGACGGATCCGGTCGAAAGGGCATACAACAATGGCTGGTTATCACTCGCTGTGATGAACGAAGGATCGGATTCCCGAGTTCGTCCGTTCTGAAGCGTTCGGCTCCCGCACGCCGAACGCTTGCGCTTGCTACACGGAGGTTTGGCGCATGCTCGCGGCAACTATTGCCACCGTTGTTGGATTCTCGGCCGTCGTTGTTCTGATCGCCACCGCTATCTATGCGACGATCGTCATCGGCAAGCGGCGCAGGAAGGCGCGCTTCGTCACTTTCGGTTACGAGGTGAGGGACTTCCAACTCGCCCAGGAAGGGGCCGTGCAGTATGCCCAATGGCTTCATCCCAAAGACGGGGAGAAGATCGTTACCCAAGAGCAGGTGGACGCCATTCGCCAGTACGTAACCGAAGGCGACACCGTGATCGATATCGGTGCACACTCGGGCGACACCACGATCCCCATGGCTCTTGCCGCCGGCGCCAGTGGCTGCGCCTTTGCCTTCGAACCCAACCCGTATGTATTCGAGGTTTTGAAGAAAAACGCCTCGCTCAATACCGAGAAGACAAACATTGTGCCGCTCAATCTGGCAGCAACCGAAGAAAACGGCGAATTCGTCTTTCACTACTCAGACGGCGGTTTCTGCAACGGCGGATTCCTGTCGCGACTCAACCGCCGACACGGACATCACAGCACTTTGACCGTGCAGGGCAGGGTGGTCGAGACTTTGCTGGCCGGTGACTATCCCGAGCGTTTGGCGCGGCTCTCGCTGATTAAGGTCGACGCAGAAGGCTACGACGCGAACGTACTGAAATCAATGGCCGGTCTGATTCGAAAACACCAGCCGGTGATCATCTGCGAGTGCTACAAACGACTTGGCGACGAGGAAAGACATCACTTGTTCGACGTACTCAACGAAGCCGGGTACGAATGCCACCGGCAGACTGAATCCGGCTGGCGACCGCAAGAGAAACTCGAACGCGACGACATGTCGAACTGGCCCCATTTCGACATCATCGCCTTTCCACGCAACAAGCACGCGACGCAGGCGGCATAACGAACCGTATCGCCATGAAAACAACCTGCCTGGTCAACAGCTACAACTATCGCCAATTCATCGGCGAGGCGATCGAGAGTGCACTGGGTCAGACAACGCCCTTTGACGAAATCATCGTCGTTGACGACGGGTCGACAGATGGTACGGCAAACTTGCTGCACAGGACCTATGGCGGCCATCCCACAGTAAAGATCATCCATAAGGAAAACGCTGGCCAACTTTCTTGCTTCAACGAGGGATTCCAGACAGCAACCGGCGACCTGCTGTTCTTCCTCGACGCGGACGATCGCTATCGGCCCGACTTCCTCGGGCGAATGCTGTCGGTCTACGAAACCGACGAGACGCTCGACTTCGTGTTCTGCAATCTCGAACCGTTCGGACTTCCTATCCGCCGCAAGATCAATCCGAAAGGAAGCGGCGATTTGGGCTACTCCGCTGCGGCCACCTATTTCACGCGCTATTGGGCTGGTAATCGCACATCCTGCCTCTCGATGCGCAAAGCGTTTGCGGCTCGCTTCATGCCGTTGCCGTTCGTGGAAGACTGGCGAACTCGGGCCGACGACTGCCTCGTCTATGGAGCTTCACTGGCGGGGGCGCACAAGTACCACTTGGCCGAACTGCTCGTCGACTATCGCGTCCACAGCCATAACACGTTCGCCGGCCAGCGACCGAAAAGACAGGCGCGCTATCGTCACCGGCTGGCGCTGACCCGCCTCTTCGAACACGTGATCGGACGACTCGGCTACAATCCCTTTGGCTTGGCGGACCTCATCCACCGCGAATTCGACACCATCGCAAATCCGGCGTGGCGAGATCTAATGCGATACTACCGGGCGATCTGGCACTCGCGGATGCCGCTTTGGCGTCGAATGGCCATGACCGCGTCGGTCACCGGATCGTTCTGTTCGCCGCGTAGAAGAAGTGGGCAGACCAACGCATCGCCCCAGCGCTACGGCAACCAAAACTTGCCAGGCATTATCGACTCCGACGAACGCGCCGCCTGACACACCCCAACTCACCCCAGTTCGTCCAGCGGCAACAACACATCCGTCAGCGGCAAGGACACGCGAATCGTCGCACCCTCGCCAAGCTCGCTGTCAATAGAAGCGATTCCGCCGAGCAATCTTGCTCGCTCTCGCACGCCACGCAATCCATAGTGTTTGGTCTGCACGGTCTCAGGATCGAAGCCCTTACCCCAATCCTGCGTTTGGATCACGATGCTTTTTCCTTCTTGCCGCAGGCTGACCACCACACGACTTGTACCGCTGTGTTTCAGAGCGTTCGTGAGCGACTCTTGGGCGATGCGATAGATGGCCATTTCAATCGAGGGGGCAACCCGCTCGAACTCGATGTCGTGTTGCCAAACGATGGCCACATCTGTTTTGCGTTGCTGCTCGACAACCAAGTTACGAATGGCGGCGACGACACCGTCTTCTTCCAACGCCGGCGACCTCAGTCCATCGATCATGCGCCTGGCTTCGTCGACGCTGGCTCGCAACACTTCAATCGTCTGATCAAGATGATTGCCGGCCGATCGCCCGTCCTCCTCGATCGCATCCCGCGCCGTTTCGACGAACATCAAAGACGCCGTGATATCTTGAACGATGCCGTCGTGAATTTCATAGGCAATGAGCTGCCGTTCGCGTTCGTTGAGATCCAGCAAACGCTGGAGCAAGTTGGCGTCTTGCTGCAAACGTTGTTCGGCGTGTTTGCGTTCCGTAATGTCGAGCGCCGCCACGAGCAACGTGTCTTCTTCGAAATACCGCAACGGCAACATCGAGAGCATCACCCACTGCCGTTTTCCATTGGGCCATTGAATCTCGACTTCTTCGCCACGGACCTGCCCAGATTCCTGAACTTTTTCGATCAACTCATCCCATTTGTTGGGGTCGACATAGATCGGCTTGAAGTTGGCGCCGACGAGTTCGTCGCGTGGTATTCCAGACATCTCGACGAGATAGTCATTGGCGTAAAGGACTATGGCGTCCTGCATGTGGGAGATCGAAACCGCCACGGGAACAGCTTCCGCGATCGTGCGGAACTGTTCCTCGCGAACACGAAGCGTCTCCTCCGCTTTCTTCCTGTCGGAAATATCCAGCACGGCAACCAGCAGGGCGTCCTCGCCGTCGTACCGCACAGGCCGGGCTGAATACAGCACCCAACGCCCAGCCGCTCCCGGAACGGTGGTTGCTGGGCGATGAAAAAGGCGGTTTCGGGAGAGATAGCACTGGTAGCGGCCTGTGGGGCTCGCAAGAAATCGGAAACGTCCGT
>Ga0180435_10000864_pt1 | contig 31958 bp, 65 predicted proteins | sample SS_ome_3_FD_132467 | JGI IMG/M metagenome (GOLD analysis project Ga0180435, IMG submission 132467) | Hypersaline lake sediment archaeal communities from the Salton Sea, California, USA - SS_3_S_1 metaG | ecosystem: Environmental > Aquatic > Non-marine Saline and Alkaline > Hypersaline >... | reverse complement strand
AGGTCAAACTTGTCGAGCTTGGGCTTCGCGGGTCGAGACTTGGGGAGTTTGTTCCATGCCATTGTTGGCTCCTTTCATTCCTCGGCACGAACAAACTAACCTATGTGTTCTAGCACCCATCTTCTTTGGATTATCCCCCTTGTGGGGGTTTCTTGTGTTAGAGCGTCAAAGTTTCCGGAGTCTTTGCGCCATCCCATTGTGTGATTCTCAATCCCTTGTCGCTGGCGACTTGGCGGGCGATGCGGGGCCAGCGGTCGTCGGTATGGCCCGTGAGAGTCTGGTGCTTGACGCTGGACGCGAGCGTTGCCAGTTTCTTCGCGCCGAACCGATTGGCCGACTCGATAAATACCTTAACGCCGCTGTACGCTTCCACCGTGCGAAACACGCCCTCAACCTTGACGGGATTGATATTGACCCAATATCCGCGCCGGTCGGCTCCGTCTTTACCGTCGCTGTATCGGACTTTGACCTCGATAACGGTTCCGTCTTGGTCGGTGGGCAGGTCGAATGAGATTCGTCGATTGTTGCTCATGGCTTGGGTTCCTTTCAACCCACGGGTGCCTGAAACTATCGTATGTGGCACGAAAATAGTAACTACTAACTTGCGTATGCCAATCATTAATAGCACCCATCTTCTTTGGGCTGTGGCCCCTCCCTCAAGGGGGCCGTGTTTCAGATGTAAACCTTGCCATCGTCCCCGATGTAGGGGTAACATTCGCCAGCGGCCTTGCTGTATTCGTGCATGGCTTCCGCGTTCGCCTCGCCATAATGACGCTTGCGGTCTGGGTCCCAGAATCCAACGCCGTGTCCGTTGCGTGTATACCAGAAATCGGCTCCGGCGGATTCCTCGGGCGTCCAAACACCGTCCGAGCATAACAGGTCATCGGCATCGGCGTAACGGGATTCGTTCGCCTCGACAAACTTGGCGCAATCATCCACGATGGTCTGGAGGGTTTCTTGAGCGAAATCCTCAATATCGTAGTTTGCGTCCATCGGCGCGCCGCCGGTCGGGTCCGACTCATCGTTCGTGCTGAACAACAGGGCGGCGATGTATCCGCGTGCGAATGGGCTCAGGTCGTCGCGTGTGATTGTCATGGTTTGATCCTTTCGTCCCTCGACCGCCCGAAACTATCGTATGTGGAGATATGCGCTTGCTCGCAACTGTGCGCCACGCTAGTTAGCACCCATCTTCTATGAACGCTCTCCCCTTCGCGGGGGGAGTTTGTGTCAACTAACTTCCAGCCCGATGCTGGCGGCCTCGTTGTCGTCGATGCTGATTGATTCGGCGCGAACCTTCTCAACAGTGAATGAGTAATCCGCAAGCCACATCCTGATCCCGCCCTTCTTCCAGCGTTCTTTTTCCGTGTTGCTCGGGGGCAGGCTGCTCGCGTTTTCCAATCGCTGGTAGATAATGCGAACCGTGTCCGCGCCTTCGTCGCGCATCATGATCCATCCGTCGCTGGGATTCTCGTCCAATTCCCATTCTTGCGCGAGTTTTTCGATCAAGCCCTTGAGCGTGTCGGCTTCCGTGTTGATTTTCTGTGAGATTTTGCAGACGCCGGTGCCTGGCTGGCATCCATGCTCGTACACATCCTCTTCCGCGTCGGCCATGAGATAGGTGGCGCGAAACTTGAATGCCGTCGCGGGCTCAAGCCAACAGTTTTCGATTGGTTCCTTGTGCTGCGTGCAGACGATTTGCATGGCCGTCTTTTAGGCCACTTGGCGGTCGTTTGTGTCGATGGATTGCTCCCAGGCGATGATATTGCCGTTGTGGAGTCTCAACTTGCCTTGGATAGTTTGCATGGTTGTGTTCCTTTCAGTGAATGGAGGCAGCGATACAGTGTATGTGGAGATGTTTACTCTACGAGCAAGAGAGTAGCACCCATCTTCTTTGTAAAGCCCCCTCGCGGGGCGTTTGGTTAGGTATACTTCTCGTCGTAGTCTCGCGGTCGCTCAAACATATCGTCCGCTGTCGCTTCGATGGTATCCCAGTTGATTCCTTGCGATGCGTCCTTGTTTCTATCGACTTGAGCAAGAACCTGCTTTGCCTGTTCTTCTGTCAAGTCTTTCCGCATCTCCATGACATCTCCAACCGACCAGGTTAGCCCAATTCGTTCATGCAAATCCATGATAGCGGATAGGTTGCCTGCTGCTCCAACTAGGGCGCGCTCGCGCGGCTGGAGTTCCGAGAGGTCGATGTAGACTTCTCCATCTTCGTATTCGACACAGAGGTAGTTATCCGCATCGACGTACATAACTGGTTCTTTCATTCTTCTTTCCTCGTTTCATGGTTCGTTCCTTTCAATCAATGAAGCGCGACAACTACCGTATGTGTTTTAGCACCCATCTTTTGTGAGCCTTGCCCCTTTCGGGGCTGAAAGGAATCAACTCGGGCAACACGCTGCGCCCGTCCATCGTGTCGTGGTCGTCTTGGGGCTCAACTTCTCGCGGACCTTCTCGACGCGCTCGGTCATCGCGTCCCATCGCTTTTGTATTCTTTCGCGCGAAGTCTTGAGTTTCCGCTTGAAATTAAGAACCTCGGTCGCGGTAAACTTGTCGAAGTTGTTGGGGTCCGTGATTCGCTTGATGAGAGTTTCATACTCGGCCACAATCTCGTTGTGTCCTCGCATCATCTCCTGGAACTCTTGCGCCATCTTGGTCAGCGTCTCGCGGTCGCGCTGTCCCATCTTCTCATGCGTCTTGACTTCGCCTGTCCATCGCCAACCAAAGGCAGAGTTCCCCTTGAACACGCCGCTCATGCCGATGCTGAGAACCGCGCCATCGAGTCTGTCCCTGCTCTCGACCTTACAAACGAAACCGCTTCGCTTCTCAAGTCGGTCAAGTCGCCGCTCAAACTCCTCCTCGCTGATGGTCATGTTCGTGATGTTGAAACTATGGATTGACAGAGAACCAATCTCGCCGCTGTAGGAATGACCGTCTTGGTAGGCCGAATCCGCAATCATGTCGGTCAACTTGTCGCGGACCTGCTGAACAGTCATCGTTGGCTCGCCAATGTCAAATCCGAAGATAGATGCGCCCATTGTTGGCTCCTTTCGATTCGTGGGTTGCCGCCCGAATCGTATGTGTTCTAGCACCCATCTTATTACGCGAGAAAATGAGCCCTTGCGGGCTCTGTTGGGGTTTAGGCGACCTTCTCGGCGGCGAGGGTTTCGATCGCATCGAGGGGGAGGCCGATGACCTCCGCCGTAACCTTTGCGGTCGTCTTGCCGGAGCAACGCTTGACCGACTTCTCGGTCAGTTTGGCGATCGCATCCTTGACCGCATCCTTGACCGCCGACGAATCGGTTTCATCGGCGAGAGCGGCCTTGACAATGGACTCGACCGTAACGCCGTTGAGTTTGCTCATGGCAACGGCGAACAACTGATCGAACGGAATCGACTGATAGACAGCCGAATCGTAGTCCTCGCCCTTCTTGACCGTCCCCTTGATGCGGACGAGGGCATCGACCTTATACTCGCCGGGGTCGAGGGTTTCGGTCTTGACGCTCTTGCTGATTGCGACTTTGAGGGCTTCGTTCATTGTTGGCTCCTTTCGATTCGTGGGTTGCCGCCCGAACCGTATGTGGAGATGCACCCATCTTTTGTTGCGGTTGCCCCTCGCGGGGCCTTGGTCATGCGATGCGAACGACTGCGGTGCCCGCGTGGCCGATGGTGTCGCCGCTCTTGGGTTCAGCGCTCAAACATTCGTCGATGAACTCGCGCGGCACGTCGATCTCTTTGGCTCCGAGCGCTGGCATCGTCGAATGGAATCCGGGATGTCCTCGCCCGTTGCTCAGCATCCCCTCGCCGGTTTTAACGTTGATGGCGCACGCTCGCTTGTTGCTCTGAATAAAAAGCATTTGAGCGCCTTCTGCCTTGCTCTTGCTCGCGTTGTAACTGGCGGGGTAGACGGTCCAATCAACCGCCTTACGCATGTTGCCGAGTTTGCCGTGTACCGTCTTCATTAAAAGCCTCCTGTCAATTCAACAACCCACTGATCGGGAATGGTCGTCTGGGTGGCTCTGAACTGAAGACCCTTTATAGCAAGACCTTCCACAACGTTCAGCATTGTCTCAAAACTAATACAAGTAATTTTCATGTGCTGCCCTTTCCGTTAGCTAAAGACGCCTAAGCTGGTAGCTATGTGGGTTAGCACCCATCTTTTCTGTGCGCGAAAGAAACTCCCCACAAATGGGGAGCGTCTGGCTTCAGTTGAGATACTGGGGGCCGTTGGGCGTGAGCCACTTGGTCCAACCTTCGGGCAGGTGGACATTTCCTCGCTCGTATCGCTTGGGCTCGGGGGCCTTCCATCCGGCGGCCTTCATAATGCAGCCCGTCGAACGCTCGACAAAACACCAAACGCTTTGGTCCTTGCCGTCGTCGCCGACTACGATCACCTTGATGTTCGTCGGACCCATCTGGTAGCGGAAGGTCGGCGGCATGAGGCTAGGGAAGTTGGCCTCGTAATACCGTCGATTCAGTTCTTTGATCCAATCCACGAAGCGGTCCATCTCGGCCTCGGTGACTTCGCTGTGGTGAGGCTGTGGGGTTCGCTGAAACTTTGCCATGTGTTGCTCCTTTCGATTCACGACGAGGAGCAACTACCGTATGTGGAGATGTTTGCTCACGAGCAAGAGAGTAGCACCCATCTTCTATAAAGTATCCCCCTTGCGGGGGCTCCGTTTGGTTAGAGTTGGGTAATGTCGGCCATCGTCGGCATCGGCTTGTCGCCGAACTTGGCTCGCCAGAGGGTTTCCACATCCTCGTGTCGCAGAGGCCCGATGCTGCCGTTGGGCAACACATCCTCGCGGCCGGGAAATCCGAGGTCGATCATCGCGGCGCAGAGCGCGAGGTCGTCCGTCCCATACGGCGATAGGTCGAGAGTCTTGCAGGCGCGGCAGTTGCGGCCAGTGACTTCGCCCTTGCCAATCCATGAACCGGGAGGGAACACATCATGGACCAGTTTGCGATTGTCGTCCTCGATGTCCTCCCAGATGTCGATGAGGTGCCCGTTGTAGTGGTAAGCGGTTTGCATGTCGTTGCTCCTTTCATGCTATGGAGCGGGCAGGTATTCGTATGTGGGTCAAGGGCAAAGCGGACGGCGCGGCAAGTCCCATTCGCCCGCCTCGCTGTAAATCCGCCAGTCACCGCTGCGCTGCTCGGCATCGTCTGCTGTCTGAATGTAGACGGCGATGTACGGCGTGCCTCGGCTGTCGTGTGTGGGCCTGATAGCCACACTGTAGAGTTGAACCTTGCTCTCGTATTGGCCGATGAAGGTTCCCTCGGGACACGACTCGGGAGCCATTCGGTGCAAGACTCCAGGTCCGACGAACTTGCGTAGGAACTGCTCGGCGAGGTCTGTTGCTTCTTTGACTTGCATCGTTGCTTCCTTTCAGTGAATGGAGGCGTGAGATTATAGTATGTGGATTAGCGCACAACTGTCATGGCGCGAGTCATGCACCCATCTTCTTTAATCGCAAAAACTACCGACGACACAATGGCCGCCGGTAGTCCAAGTCTCCGCAGGGTCGCCAGTCAAGGGGCTTAGCGCACGGGCTTGGTTTTGTCGATGCCGAGTTCTTCCAGTCGCTCGTCAATGAGGTCGTCGTCTGTCAGGACAAGGCCGTAGCCGTCGAGGGCTTCGAGGATTTCTTTGATGTTCATTCTTCTTCATCCTCCTTGCGGTAGAACCATGAACCGCTATCATCATGCCCCATGATGTAGTTGTGGCCTTTGTATGTGTATTCGGCTTCGTGGCCTTCGTTGTCGGCTCCGCACGGCCATTCGCCGATGCATTCGCCCATCGAGCGTACTTCGTCACGGGTCGGCATGTCTGAGGGTATGAGCCCGAGGGGGTCGGGACGCTTGAGCGTATCCACGAAATACTCGCGGATGGCGCGGGCGGCGATGCTCGTATCCTCTCGCTTCTCGTCTGCGCGAATAAGATTCGCCACAAGGTCGAGTAGTTTGTCGAGGTTGGTCATGGGTCCAACGGGTCGCAGGCAGTTGACGCAGTTGCCGCCGGGGTCTGTCGTGCAGGGCTCACAAGAACACTCGGCCTCCTTCATATAGGGTGCGGCGTGTTCCCACCATCCATCCATCTCGCTGTCCTCAAACTCGTAAAGGTCGGGGCCAGCGGATGGCTGATAAGGGACTTCATCAATCTCGGCGATCGTGCCGGGACTGAACAGGTAGACACGCCGATTCTTGCCGTCGTCCATGAAGAACGCATCGACAACCATCTCGTGTCCGTGTGTGTTGCAAACTTCCATGTCGGTAATGTAAGTGGTTTTCATGTTCGATGGACAGCGACCGCTATGCTATGTGGTCAGGCACCCATCTTTTGTGGGCTATGCCCCTTGCGGGGCTGAGCATCATGCGTTCGCGGTGTCGGGCGCATCGAGTTTGCAGGCGTTGAACGGATAGGTAAACTCCTGTCCGTCATACTTGCCGCCGATGCCCTTGACGAGATACCGCGAGCGTCGGGCGCGGACGATTTCGCCTCTCTGCGTGGCTCCACCTTTGATGCGGCAGGTGACGGGGGTGCCTGCGGGCGCGAGTCCGTAGCGAAGCGCATCGGGCGAACAACGCTTCGCGGCATCGGCGCGGTCGGCATCGGTGCGCTGAGGCGTGATGCTGATTTTCATATCGAACCCATGCTCGCCGAAGCGACCACTGCCACGGGCGATGTCGTAGCCCTGGAGTTTCCCCTCGGCCTGCGCTGCCTCAAGGATTCCCATGACTTCCTCGCTGATTGCGTTGACTTCGTTCCTTTGCATGTTTCATGCTCCTTTCGTTGTGTGTTGACGCTTGAAGTTTCTCGTATGTGGAACTGCACCCATCTTCTATAAAGAATCCCCCTTGCGGGGGAGAAAGGAATCAGAATTCGTCGTTGATTACGGCGTGGTTGAGAATCGCCTCGGCCAGCGTGTCGTATCCATCGTCGTAGCGGTGGACCCAAGTGTTTTCGCCCGTGCGCTCTTGGATTTCAATGTCGTTTTCTTCGTCTTGGTGGACCTTGAAGTCGCGGCCTCCAACGGTCGCGTATGTCCACGCCTTCGTGCAGTGTACCGTGATTTCTTCCATGTTGGGCGTATCGGGTTCGTTGCTCATGTGGTTCCTTTCGTTGGTGTTTGGCTCCGTGTCTGCAACCTATGTGTTTACAGGTCGCTGGGCTTGCCGATGCCGGTAAAGTTGGTATCGCCTCGGCGCACGGCTTCGTTCTCGATTCTGTCGGCTTCGGCGTATTGCGGATGCTCTCGCTCTCGCTGCTTGCAGTTGTTGTCGCCTGAGCAACAGATCATGTCCGTGTTGAACTTGCTCATGGTCATCGCTCGGCCTTTGGCTCCGCATCGTGCGCATCTGTCGGTCATTCTGTGTCCCTTCCAAGTCGCTTGAGGATTTCGATTGCGTTGTCGAGGGCTCGCTGCTGGTCGCTTCGGCTGCCCCATTCAACCACCATTCCCTCTAGGGCGGCGGCTACCTCGTCGTATGTGGGGCGGTCGTTCAGTGAATGCTCATACTCCCACTCGCCTCCCTGTGGAATATGCGTGTATTCCATGCGCTCGTCATTGTCGAACAGTGTGGCGGAATCCTTGTCCACCCATCCGTCATCGTTCGACCAGTAAAGCGTTTCGCCGTCCTCACCCTTCTCGCCCTTGAGGACGATGCGCCAGCCAGCGGTTAGCAGGTGCCCGTCATGGAACGGCTGGCTTGTTGCGCCGTTGTTCATCGTGACGGTCACAATGTCGTCGTCGATGATTTGGCTAACAAGTCGGGCAAGGTCGTCCGCGTCTGCTGTCTCTTGAACGAAGTCGGTCAAAAGGCGGGTCGCGGTATCTTCGGAGTAGTTGATTGGGCTCGGTGGGATTATGCTGCTCATGGTCATCGTGGGCGCGGAGTTTTCGTATGTGGGCTTGCACCCATCTTTCGTATGCGCGGAAATAAAAAGAACCCCTCAATCGAGGGGCTTGTGGTTTACTGGTTGAGGATGCGGTCGAACGCTGCTCGCTGTCCCTCGTCCATGCTCGCACGGTGGAGGTCGTTCTGTCGCTGAACCTCGTCACGAATCTGAGGCAGCAGAGACTTCATCGTGCGGCCCTTGAACGGCCCATCGGGACGGTCGGGGTAATGCTGGTTGAGGACACGAACGAGATTCGAGGGAGTCGCGTTCCTCGTCAGTCGCATCCGTCCGCCAAACGCGACATGCATCTCGGCAGCCTTGTATGCCGTGAGAAGCGTGTAGAAACTAAGTCCGCCCTCGGGGAGGTCGCCTTTGCCCGTGATTGTCATTCCGCCGTTGTGAGTTTCGATTGGCATGTGTTGCTCCTTTCGTTATGCCTCGGCACGAAGAAACTATCCTATGTGGAGATGCACCCATCTTTCGTGGGACGGCCCCCTTGCGGGGGTTGAAAGGAGGAATCAGGTTGCGATTGCGAAGGCTTCCTCGATGACGGCATCAGGGGCCTTGTCGGGAAGTCGGCTCGTATGCTCGAACCACTTGTTCCGCTCCACGGGCATACCGTCCGCGTCCACTTCCCACTCGAACACACGCCCACGCTCCAAGTCCTCGTTGCCGGGGGCATGCGCCGATGGCTGGCGGTCGCCCTTGAACCCCACGCCGTTGCGCCCGATGACGATGTGCTGCTTGTGGCCGAACGGTCCCGTGTTGCTGCTGATTGCGTAGACGATGAATTCGACCTTCTCGCCCGCTGCATCCGAAAGTGCCTGCTTCGCCTCGTCGCCGCCTTCGATGACAGACTGAATCTCGGCACGGTTCTCGCGGAGCCACACCTGGAACTCACGCTCGAAGTCGCTGTAGGTATGGGACGCTGAACCCACGGGAGTCGCGCTGGCGACATAATCGAGCCACGCGCGAATCTGATTCGGCTCGCTGAACCATGTGTCGAAGAAGCCGCTGCGGTTGTAGTGGGCGATGTGCCCAAAGCAGTTGCTCAGGTTCTTGTACACGAAATCCGAGAAGTCGGCCCACTTGAAGCCGTTGAGCATGAACCGAACAAGGTCATTGCCGAAACTGGCCTTGACCTCGGCAGTGCTAAACTGCGTCGGAGTAAACTGGGCAGGTTCAAACGGTTGGGTGTTGTTGCTCATGGTCGATGGTCCTTCCTTGAAACGCTATGTGGGGATGGAAACGCGAATCTGAACCACATCGCGCTCGTGTCCCGTGTACTCGCCGTCGCAAGCCGTGTCCACGAATAGCCCGCCGTCTTCCTCGCCCTCGTCGATGGAGATAAGGCCGATGGATTCGGGCTGGCCCTCGTCATAGACAAAGACGGGCTTGCTCGCGTCGTGCTTCTGGAGTTCTGCGATCAGTTCTCCAACGGTCATCGTATCGCTCATCGTATCGCTCATGCTTCGCGTCCTCGATGCAGCGTCGTATCACGACGCACCCCCGGTCGCGGCGGCGACAGCGGCTCGCAACTGGTCCCAATCGATGTCGTTCATATCGCCGCAGTCCTCGGCAGCCTCGAACACCATGAGGCACGCCTCCAGCAGATCCGGGGCGGCGGCGACGAGGCGGGTGGCTTCCTCAGAGAAGTCCTCAAGGTTCGCGGTGGCCCCGCTGTTGTCGCAGAGGTAGTTATCGTCGTCGATCCAGTACGGCGTGTGCTGTGCCTGTGTCACGATGTCGCCTCCTCGTATTCTTCTAGTGCCTTCTGCAACTGAGCCACACAAGTGGTCGGTCCATAAACCCCGTCCTCATCCACCTGTGGAATCTCCCAAGTGTCGATCTCGTGGAACAACGCCAACGCCGCCTCATACAGATTGTCTGCTGCTGTCTGTGTCATGCAAATCTCCTTGCGTTAGGTCAGTTCTCCAACGCTCATCGTATCGCTCATGCTTCGCGTCCTAGAAACCGCGTCGTATGTGGGTTAGCACCCATCTTCTATGAACCACCTTGCTCGACCCGGAACGAATTGGGGAGCAAGGGAAAGGAACAATCAGTCTTTCGGCGGCATCATTTCCTTGAATAGTTCATGGAGGACTTCTGTGTGCATGAAAAGCGACGCGAGGGCGGATGAGTAATCATGCGAATCGGTTGTGACGGTCATTTCTCGTTGCGTATCAAATCGCTCGCAGAGAAACTGTCCGGTCCAACGGTAGTTTCCTTCGTGATGCAGGTCCATGATGCGGTGGCCGAGTTCGGCGAGTCGCATCTGCGCAAACTGCGCCAGAACACGGACAGCCACGCCCATCGGAAGCGGCTCGCCCTTGTAATGCAGGTGGGAATCCTCATGGTTGTAGACATACTGCTCGTTGTTCAGACGAACCATCATGCCATCTTTTGAGGCATATTTGATGAAGTCTTCGATAGCGTCGATGGCGTCGGTGTGTTGCTCGATACTTGTGTCAGGCATGTTTGCCTCCCTTCTATCCTCGTGCGCAAGAAACTATAGTATGTGGGCGCAAAAGAAGACGGTTCCCGCAATGAGGGCCGCCTATTTTGACTGTTAGAGGCTGGGGAGGTCCTTCCCCTTAGATATTATCCATTTCTCCGGGCTCCGTTGAGGATTTCTCGTTCAGTGAATGAAAGGATGCGATGTGGTCAGCGGAACTTGTCAGCGGAACTTCATGCCAGTTTCCTCCGTGCTGCGGCGGGGGCCTTGACGATGTTCTCGACAGAGGCGACGCCAGGTGTTCCGTGAGGTCCGCCCATGTTCAGGGCAACGGTGAGGTTGTTCGGGTCGCGCTTGTGGTTACAGATAACCGCGCGGCCCGTCTTCTCCTTGTATTCGATGCCGTCGCGTCCTCGCCCGTTCGGGACATTGATGGTCACACGGTCGCCGACTTCGATGCGTCGGATGAGGTTGGCTGCTTCGTTGTTGCTCATGTCTCTCGGGCGGGTGCCCGAACCGTATGTGGGCTATGAGTTGTCGTAGTAGAACTTCTCAGCTTCCTCTTGGGTCATCTTGAACCCGTAATAAACGAGCCGGTCCTCGGTTGTCTCGATGATCTCTCCGTTCTTGGTGTCGTAGACCCATGAATGCTGTCGCCAGACTCCATCCGCGCTCAGCCCGTAGCCAGTCATCAGGTCGTAGCGTTCATGGTCTTGGTCCCAAATCGCTGCGCTGTTGCTATGGCATTGGCACGCTTCGCCGACCCACATCTTGATGTGCATCATCTCGAAGAACTCGCCACGCTCCAAGAGCGGAACGATATCTTCCTCGATGACGGGCATGACCGCAGCCACACCGAGCGCGCCGATGAGTTTCTGTTTCAGTTGCTCGATGCGGGGGTCGATCTTGCCGCCGACGCGCTCGTTGACACAAAAGTTTGTGTCAGCCGTGAAGCACCGCTCTCGCAGGCGCATCATCCATGCTTCGTCGGGAAGATTGGCGGGGTCGAGCGTTGTTTGGAGTTGTGTCATGCTTCTTGGTTGTCTCCGACTTCGCTATGTGGTCGAGTAGCGCGCAACAGCCATGGCGTGAGTCATGCACCCATCTTCTTCGCGCGCAAAACCTCCGCCGTCCAACGGGGGACGGGCGGAGAGAGCAACAACTAGGAAACTTTGACAGTGTTCATCGTGACATTGAGGAGATGGTTGTAATCGTCGCTCATGGCTTCGGAAGTATAAGCGTCGATATCTGCCTTGTCGATTCCGGCGCGTTTCATCGCTTTGGATACGCGACCAATAATGCCAAAAGCGTTGCCATCCTCGCCGCTCAACTGTACTTCGACCTGTGGAAACTTGATGCCACCTGCTTTATTGGTGGCTTCAATGTACTCATCAGCCGCCAAATCCAACTGCCCCTTGATGGTTTCTAGCGATACCCCCAATGAAAGAGCATGTTTGACCTCAGAACAAATAGAGGCCAAAATGTCATCTTGGGCCGGCGTCATTTTCTGAAACTTGACTTCTTCGTTGCTCATGTCTCTTGTCCTTTTGCTCGTGGCCTATGTGGGAAACCCAAGCCACCTGTATTGGTCTTCCGGAATCTCATGCTCGGGCACAACACGGAAGTCATAGGGGCTGGCACTCCCCTCGATGATTGGGTTGTCATTCCACGCATCAGCGACGAAGATGTAGCCCTCCATGCGGTCGATGAGCCCACAGGTTTCAGCATACCAGCGAAACTCAGCACGGCTACCGTAGTTATCCTGAAGGCGTGCGCGCCATCCAGTGATACCGCTCTCCATCTTTACGCCGTGGATGATTCCGTCGTCTGAAACATGGCTGTAACTCTTGTCGCTCATGCCATTCGGTGCCTGCTTTGTTGTCTATGTGGGAAAAGAAAAAGCCCCTTTCGGGGCGTAGTTCTTACTGGTTTGGTTTCTGGTTGCTCTTGGCTGTCATTGCGAGTCGAATGGCTGTCGTAAACAGACACGCGCCCATGAGCCAGCCAGGGAACACAACAGAAGGCGAGGCTTCTCCGCCCGTGAGTTGACGGACGGGCGCGAGCAGCGCACTGACAACGAGAGAGAGCGAATCATTGATAAAGCCTTGAACGCCCACGCTCTGAAAGAATGTCGTAATGGCGAAAATGGCTGCCGTGAAGATGGGAAGACAAACGGCGCAGATAACCCCAGCGTATAGGGATCTGAAGCGGTGCTTCTCAAACTTGAAGAAGACAAAGATTGCAATGATAACTGACAGTACGCTTGCAAGCATGATGACCCCTTTAGTTGTGGTTGAGGCCATTCCAACTTGCGTTGGATGCGTTTGTCCCGTTGCCGAAGCGCGAGGAGCCCGAATCGTTGACACGGCGGGCAACCTCGGCATCATTGCCATCGGCAGCGAGAGACATGTCCTGCCCCATGCCCGAGATCAAACTGCCAATGCCACTAAAGACATCGCCGGCTCCCCTCGCGGTATTGCTCAACGAGCATCCACCCAAGAGGACAACAGAGAGACAAGCGAGCAGACTCGCACGAACCTTCGATTTATTACGGCACATTGTAAAGCCTTCTGCGCAAAACTTCGCGCTTTCTCGGCTCCGCCGAAGTTAGTGTTGATGCCCGCATCCTTCGAGCAGTGAATGGCTGCCTACTTTGGCTGCCTTGACTACTCTCGGTATCTTACCTAGATTGTATGTGGCAACAGGTAATCGAAAGCGGACCTACTAGCACTCATCTTTTATAGGACGACGCTCCCGTGAGGAGCCGTGAGTGCCCGCTTTAAGCTTCGATGGTGTCGAGACTTGCGGCGTCCACGAGAGCGATGTATCGTTGTCCGAGAATCTGATTGTGCTTGACGATGACGAGCGCGAGACCGTCCTTCTCCCATTCGACGATCTCGAAGTAAAGACGGTCGTTGTCAACGGGCAGCATGTTCTCACGAATCTTCTGCAACACGCCTTCTTGGACTCCGCCGCAGCGAAAGTGCCCGTTAAGACGGCTTCGGAAGGCCCACACGCTGTTGCTGATCTGGCAGCGGTCCACGCGGCTTCGGCTTGTGCCAGGGTCACGATAGGATTCGCCACAGAACGAGCCGAGAACTTGCTCCTCGATGTCCTTGCCGAGTCGCGTGAAGATGTCGCCGATGGTCGCTGCGTCAGGCAGAAGGAAGTCGTGCTTATGAAGCTCGGCAAAGTTGTTGAGAGCCTCTCGGCGTGCTGATTCGCTGATGGCTGTGCTGCTCATGGTCTTTGTGTCTTTCTTGCTGATGTATGTGTTTACCACGCTCGCTCGTACGCGCGGATGAACTTGTTGAGCGCGTTGCGAAGCTCACGGTAACGATTCAGGTGGTAGATTCGGTTCTGCTCATCGTACCACAGAGACTTCTTCTGAGCGGGCTTGATTTCTTCTTCGATGAGTTGGTCACGACACTCAACGGCGACCTCGTACAGCGGGTTCTCGCAGAGTTCGCACCATCCTTCGAGATTGCCGACGACACAGGCTTCAAACCACAGCGCGACATTCACAACGCCGTTGGTATTCAAGCCGCCGTGGTCCTGCTTCATCTCCTTGCGGAAGACCTTAGCGAGAGCGTCGAAGGCGTTGCTGGCTGCGCCAGCCGCCATGTCCGAACCTCCCATTGTGATGTTCATGTAGCCCATGCCTGTTGTCCTCCCATTGAAATATCCATGTATCCCATGCTTGTTGTCCTTCGGCAGAGTGCCTATGTGGTTAGAACGGAGCCGTCGCCCCATTTCTAGGGATGCCGGTGTGTTTACCACGAGGAGCGGTAGTAGAGGTCCCCCGTGCTGTCGTGCCGCTCAAGGACCCGGTCGATCCCGGCAATCGTGTGCCGCAGGTCCTCGGCGTAGTAGTCGTCGTATTTCGTCGATCCAAAGAAGCAGCCGGATTGTGTGGGCAGAATCTCGCTCGGGTCGGGAGCCTCCAGTGCGGCCTGGCACTCCTTGCGCAACTCCTTGAGTTTGTCCGTCGAAACGTAGTACCGGCCACAGTCGTCCTTGCCGTCCTGCACGTTATCCACAAACCAGCGGTGAATCGCGTTGGCCTTCCGCCAGTAGAGGACCGGCGTTTCGACCGTGAGCCACGGCGCATCCTCTAGGCGGTCGTGTCCGACAATCTCGCGGATAGCGTCGTACTTCGCGGTTGGCTCGTCGTTGAACGACCAGCCAGAAACGTAGGCCGAAGCGGTAAGGTACATGTCCAAGCCCATGATGATCTCCTTGTGGTTGTGGCGAAGTTGTCGACCCCAAGCATCCCATGACTTGAGGCAAAAGCAAGCCGGAAGTGTCAAGTTTCCTCGACACCCCGTAGGGGTGGTTTTTTACGATTCGTTCCAGATCGCTCTGGCTCGGGTCAGTGTGTCCCAGTAGGCGGTCGCCGCCCGCCTGGACCCGGACTCGACCAGATCGTCGCCCTCGGGGTCGGTCGTGATGACGACAGGGGCACCCGGCGATTCGTTGATCGAGTCGGCGTAGCGCGTTTCTCGCCCACAACTCGCCGCAACCCACGCCGTCGTGTCATACTGGGCGTATTGGAACGCCTGAAACGGCCCGTCGATCGCCTCGATGATCTCGTTCATCCATGCAAACTGCATCTCATCCCAGCCGTAGGTCCGCAGGCCACGCCCCACATCGTCCTCAGTCTCGGGCTCGCCCCATGCGTCCTCAAACATCGCCCTGTTCCGCTCGTAGTCGGCGGGCCTCATCGTGATTTCCAGTCTGCTGGTGTCGCTCATATCGTTCTCCTTTCAGAGATGCGCTCCTTTGCTCAGACATCAGCATCAAACCACTACGCTATGTGGGTCACGGTTGGTAGAAGACTGGCGGCCCAAGGCGGTCATCGTAGACCTCGCTCCACAGAACGCGGGCTCCCTGCGCTCCCTCTTGAGCCGCTGCGCGGGCAAGACGCTGCGCCAAATCACGGCGACGCTCGGGCGGCAAGTCCTCGGGAATCTCAATGCAAATGGCGGTCGAGTTGGGTGACGGCTTGAAGTCGGAATCAAACATTTTGCTGCTCCTTTAGTCTACCACGCCGCCGTTCACTTGTATGTGGCTCGATTAGCGCACAACTGTCATGGCGCGAGTCAGGCACCCATCTTTTTGTTCGGTAGTGTGCATTTATATTATAAATAATAAACCATAAACTCTTTGTTTTCAATGACTTGTGCGTGTTAGGCAGCGTGCATTTTATAAAAACAAACCCCCGATAGCGATGTTCGGTGGCGTGAGTGTCATTCCTTTTAAAAACGAACCTAAACCCAAGCCATTCGGCGACTTATGGGTATTAGGTATCGTGCGTATTTTATCTTAAACAGTTTCATTGTCTGTTAGGCGGTGTGCGGTTGCGCTTTTAGAACCCTTCCAAAGTAGCGGGCAAAACATGGAAGTGCCCGCCAATCATCTTCGCCCTCCGGACACTCGCTGTCGTAGTAACGTCCCTCAATCTTCGCGCAAGCATGAAGACCCGCGATATCCTCGGAACGGTCTTCGTCGTCTTCGAGGTCTTCGCCCCACAGCACCACAGCGTCATCTGTCTCGCGGTCCTCGCCCGTCCAAATCTGTATCAGTTCCATCGCAAAGGCATCGCAATCGCCACAGTTGATCTGAAATGCATCAGCGTTCCAGTTCTGCTCGTAAAGGGCTACGAGTGCTTCTGCGCATTCGGCGAGGGTTGAGGGGCGATTGAGTTGCAGTGCTGCAACTCCGTCACGATGGCGAGCGATACGCTCTTGGTGGTCGAGTTCGGCGGTCGTGAAGTTCATCGCCCAGCACAGACAGGACCAATTCCAGTCTCGATGCTCTCCGACGTAGTCAGTTTGCGATTGCAGCGCAAGCAACGCCCTTCCTTGAGAAGTTCATACTGAGCCGCAAAGGGGCTGTCGTCGCCGTGCAAAGCGAGATTGAACAGGAGCGAAGCAATGGCCCTCGTGGGACGATTATCGTTGTATCGCCGCGTCATGCGGATACCGCCTTCTTCGAGCCAACCAACCATCGTGTAGTCGCTCGTGTTGTCGGGGCCAGTCAGCAGAGACACGGTGCGTCGTCCACTGTTCTGATTCTTGAAGTGGTCAGCGGGTCGCGTGTCATCAGGCAGCACGGTCTTGATGTCGAGCGTGCGATGCTCACCCGTCTGGCGGTTCTTGATGGTGTAGGTTCCGTTGTGGATTTCCGCACGGACAGGTTCGAAGCGAAGCGTAGGACGAACTTCGTCCTCGGCTTGGGCGGCTTCGGTGCGGTTCGCGTTACGCTCCATCTCATCCTCGATGCGGAACTCGGCCAACTGTCGAACCTCGTCGATGCGGTCGCGGAGGTTCTTGCGCCAGTTCTGCGTGCGCTTCGTGACCATCGACTTGACGAGTCCGTGTCCGCCGTCCATGAAGGCAAAAGTACGGATGGCATCTTTGCCAGAAGGACGCGAGGTATCGCCATCGTAACGGAGGCTCGTGGCGACGCGGAGCGTATAGCCGAACGCCAGCGAGTAGTCGAAGACGAGTTCATCGCCTGAGCGGTTCGGAGTCCACTCGCGGTCATGCTCGCGGAAGAACTGTTCGATTTCGGCTCGTGAGATGGGCGTGTATTGTGGGGGCATGTTGCTTGTCCTTTCGCTTCATGACCACAGCCACGACCTGTATGTGGTTAGAGCGTGATGTCGATCGCGTCGTCAGTAACCATCTCAAATGGATGATTCTTGACGAGCCAATCGGGGAAATCGGAGTCACAGTCGGGTTCGGTTGACTGAAACTCAGTCCATGCGACATTGATGAGGGCTCGCGCCGCGTTCTCGTGCAGCGTAGAGTTGTGGGTTGTGACCGTGCCGAGAACAACAGGCTCGTGGTCGTCGTATTCTTTGATGAGTCGAATCTTCATGGTCTTCATGGTCATCGGTTCTTGATGTCGATCGTATGTGGCTCGATTAGCACGCATCTTTTGTGCGAGAAAAAGGGCGGCGTGCCCGGGGTTTGCTTTTTGTTGTCCGCCTTATCTGGGATTTGCGATGACTGACAAGGCCATCCTTCAACGCGCCGCCGCCCTCAAACTGCCAAGCCCTCCCACTGAATCGCGTATGCAGGGTCCATTTCCCGCTGTTCAATCTTTCCATCCTTGTCGGGAATGATGATGCGCAGGACTTCGTGGTCGTCCGCTTCGATTGCTCGCTGGAAACTCAGCGGCATCTGGAAAGGCCCCTGAAAGGTGGTGCCTGCTTCAATCTTCGTGCCGATTTTGATGAGGTCGGCGAGGATATGGAAAATCCCCATCACATCATTCGGCGAAAGCGGCAGAACGATTTGCAGGTCCATGTGGTCGTAGTTCGTCAGACCGTGCGTGTGGTAGTTGACGCGAGTCGGCGAATCTGGGTCGCCCTCCATGTCATGCTCTCCGCACGCGCCACACTGGCACGATGGACCGACCATGTGGGCAATCCAGCCGTGCTTTTCCATCTGCTCGCGTTCCCACGCTTCGTATTTGTCTAGTTGCTCTTGGCTCATCGTTCCTCCGGGAACATTACGGTAAAGCCGCCAGTCTCGTTGCCGCCAAGCCACAGCGTCTTGCGTGTGACATTGCCAGCCATCCAATCAGCGAACTCGGTGGTGAACAGAGGCAGACCGTCCTGCGCCTGCTTGATGACTTCGTTCTTGTGCGCCTGAACGAACGCGAGAACATCGCTCATCATGTTGTGGAGTGCCTGCGCGGGCGTGCGGCCCTCGCCAGCGTTGTCCTCGACGGCTGCCATGACGCCCTGCGTCACACACCACTTGCCGGGGCTGATGGCCTCGACATGGACAAGTACGCCGTCGTCGATGGCGTTCTCGGTCGTGTAGGAGAAGATTACGGGGGCGTCTGCGAATGGGTCATTGTTGCTCATGCTTCTCGGTTCCGTTCGCTTTGCCTATGTGGTTAGCGGCTGCGCTTAGCGTGAGTTGCACCCATCTTTTCTGTCTGTCTGTCTCTCTTTCGAGGGCAGAAATCAGATTTGCAGTTGAGCTTCTCGCTCAAGTCGCTCCTGTTCCTCGTAGGGCTCAACGTACTCTTCGATGTAGGCTTCGAGGCCGAGGCGTTCGAGTTCAGACTGTCGGAACTCGTAGATATTTCGCCCCTGTTCGTCCCCTACAGTATAGCAGACTTTCCCTATGTGGGCAAAGAAAAAGACACCGCCCCACCGGATGATAGGACGGTGCCCGTTCCCCCAAACGGAACTGTGTGGAGTGGGTCAGTCTTCGTTATCGAAATCAACGCCAGGAGCGGGAGCCGTGATTTCGACATCCTCCACTCCGATGTTGACAGGCGAGCCGTTGCCGCCCTTGATGCTGATGCGTCCGACCTTCAGCGTCAGCATGTCGCTGCTGCGCTGCATGTCGCCAGAGACGCCCTTCAGAAGTCCGTCGATCAAGTCGCCGAGCGGAGGCAGATTTTGCTTGCTTCCTTTAGGTCCGCCCGTGAGCTTGCCCATGAGGTCAGCGATTCCCATGCCCTCGCCCTTGTCGCCCTCGTTCTTCTTCTCGTCGAATCCGAAACCATCGATTGTACCATCTCGCCCGACCTTGATGGTGGCGATGGTTGTGATTGGCTCGGTCTTCAGAAGCTCGCGCATGATCTTCGGCGCGCTAGGCGGCAGAGCTTCCTCCATCTTGTCCATGTCGGGTGGGTCGGGGATATCCTTGCCCATCGCGCGGAGCATCTTATAGACGATGTTGTCGTCATCCTTCGGGTCGAACTTCACGCCTGCCTCGATGGTGTCGATGTCATCATCATTGGGCGCGAAGGTATCGAAGATGTCTGCTGGCTTTGCGCCGCCTGCAAGCATCTCAAACAGTTTTTGCGAATCAGCGAGGTCGAGTTCTTTGTGGCTCATGGTATCTCCGTTTGGGTTGAGCCCATTCTAGCACCCATCTTTTTCACTTGTAAGACGCAAAGGGCCGCCCGACGAATCGGGCGACCCTTTGGCTGGGAGGTTCAGTCCGCGACCGGGGGACGGTAGCGGGCGGGGATGGTCGAGAGGTCGATATCGGGCATGTCGCTCAGAGCCGCCGCCATGACGCGCGTCACGGCCTCGGGCTCGGTGCGGGCGATGTTGACGGTCACGGCCTTGCGAACGCCCTCGCGCTTCAGCCCTCGGATGCTCTCAATCTTGAGCGTGCGAGGCTTGATTTCCTCGTCCTCGCTCAGACCTTGCTTCGCGCTCGGCTTGTATGTGGTCATCCACGCGGAGAGGGAAGCGAAGTCGATTTCGTCGCCCGCACGGTAGAGCATCGCACCAGTCGGGAGGTTATCATCCCCAAGAGCAGGGATATCCTCGGCAGCGATGTAGGTGGTCTTGCCCTTCGTGAGTTCGCGCCCGTAGAAGTAGAGTTGTTCGGTTTCGGGGTGGCGAACGAACGCGGTCGGCTTGCCGTCCGCGTCCATGACGCGCTCGTGCCACGATTCGCCCACTTCGAATTCGGTGGGACCATCGTAGGTTTCGGACTTCGCACGCGCCCGCTCCACAGCCGCGCCGTAGTCGTAGCAGGGCTGATAGGTCGAGTTGCGAACGCTCAGAACACGACCATGAAACGGGTTCAATCGTTTTTCGGCTGCTTTGCGCTTGCCGTTGGTCTTGTTCATGCGGGTCTCGGTCGCGCTCGTGACGCTCAGGAAGCGTGCGCCTTGAATCCGAGAGAGTTCAATCATCAGTTGAGTCGTGTCCATTGTTGGCCTCCCAGCCGTAAGGGGTTGTCGTTGCTACAGTCCTCGGAGTCTCGATTCTATCGTATGTGGGTCAAAGATAGCAACCACTAACATCGTATACGACCTGTCGAGTCGCCGCGAGAGTTAGCACCCATCTTTTGCGGGGGCAAACCCTTGCCCGCGCCAGAGGCAACGGGACGAAGGGGAGCAACAGTCAGGGAAGTCGTGAGGGCTGGAATCCCTCGATGTTCGACATGGCAGTCCAGATACGAAGAGCGAGGCCAGAGGGGGTGCGCGTGCAGACCGTATGAGCCATCGCCATCGCAACCGTGTGGGCGTGGATGGGATAGGCCGGGATGTAAAGCGTCGTGCCCATCACGAAGAGCCGAGGTAACTCGCGGTCGGGCTCAGCGTCGAAGAGGAAATCGTTGACGGCATCTGCGAGGCTCATCGCGGGCTCTTGCCAGTCTTCCTTGCCAAACTCAACCTTGACCGTCTCGATGGTCGGCGGCTCTTTCATGGGCTGCTGCTGCTCCTTCTTGTTCCAAGGCCATTTCATACCTGTTGGTCATGCCTTGCTTTCGTATGTGCTTTTCTTCTCGCGCAAAAATCAGGCGGTCACACCAAGACGCGCAGCCAACTGTTCCCACAGCGGCTTGAGTTTGGAATCGTTCGCATGTCCTATGTGCTTTCCGCCCTCGAACCCTTGGAAAGGCCACGAAATCGGGTTCCCATCCGAATCAGTGTAAAAGTTCAGAGATTCGCCCACTTCGAGGTCACGGCTCGTCATGCGATGCCTCGCAACCCACATCTCGCCAGTTCCGTTGAACAGAATGACGGAACGGTGCGTGTCTTCTGGCTCGCCGATGACAGCGACGAAGAAAGGTGCCTGCAACAAATCAGCTTCCATGCTTGTCTCCATCAAAGTTGACGCCATCCAGTGTTAGCGCACATCCATGTCTCGGTGGGTTGGTCGGGGTGACGGACAACGAGTACGTCGCCGACGCTCATCGAAGTATGGCTCAGACCCTTGCTCATAATCAACTCACGAGCCTCTCCGTTCGGGCTCCAGAAATCTCCTTGGAGCGCGCCAAAAAGCGTCTGCCAGTCAGCCCGATACTCGACCTCGCCGAGGAGGGCGTGGGTCGGCCCCACTTGGTCGTCGAACGGCTCAAAAGGCTGACCGTCCTCGAAGCGAGGGTTGATGGAGTACCAAACCTGGATGCAAGGACCGTCGAAGTTGAGTCGTCCTCCAAGAAGGGCCTGCGTCTCGGGGCGAACTGCGGGGTTGCGTGATGCGTCGCTCAGATGTTCGTATGGGTTGCTCATGCGGTACGGTGCCTGTGCGCAGTGCTATGTGGTTACTCTTCGTCGATGTCCTCTTCGTTGACGAGAGGCGTATCGTAGGTCCAGTCGCCTGCTCGGATGGCTCCGATTTGGTCGAGGTCGAGACTGATGACGTTCGGCATCAGGGCCACGATATCCTCGGCTCCGCCATGCGAAAGCAGGTCGCCGATGTTGAGGTCGTTGCCGGCATACTCGTAGCAAGCTCGACCATCCTCGGTCGTTCTAACCCACTCGGTCACAGCGCGGCGAAGCTCCGCGAGGAACGCCGGCTCTTCGCACAGCGTCTCATTGGTGACTTCGATGTTGATGATGGCGAATCGGGGTTCTTCATAGCGAGGGACCACGAAGCGGGCTTTGAACGTTTTGGTTTGGGTCGTCATGCCCTATGTCTGCCAGTCGCGTGCCGTATGTGGCTTACCGAGATTCGGCAGGTGGTCTTTGCCCTTCTCGGGCACGTTGATGAGACCGCCCATGATGGGCTCGATCTTGGGCCTGTCGTCTTCCATAGGCAAAAAGAGTTCGGCTGGCGGAACGAACATTCCGTCCGATTGGTCGCACCACTCTCCGCCCTCAACAAGGTCGCCGACCACCGTGCGATTGGGATGCTCGCCCGCAACTTCCGTCATTCGCGTGAAAGAATAGACCTGTCCATCGAAACAACAGGTGCCTGCGGCGATGATGACATCCTTGCCGAGGTTTAGGTCGCTCAGTTGCCTACCCTCAGCCAATGCCTTCTCAAGCGTCGCTTTCTGCGCCAGCCCTTCGGCGACGCAAGCTGTCGCTTCCGACAACTGCACAACGGCTGTGATATCAGGTCGTCCCCTCATGATCGTGGGGATGAACGCTGCGATCATCTCCTTGATGGGGAAGAGTTCTGGGATTGGCGAGAACGTCAGGCTCGGCCCCTCTCGTGTGAGGAAAAGGAACTTCATCGGAACGCTCTCGCCGTCCTCGACGGTTTTGATGCCTACGGCGTGGGCTTCGAGAACGGCGCTGCGAACATCGTCAGCGTTGCGGATTGAGCAGCCGTTTTCGGAGAGGGTTATAATGCCATCGAGAGGGTTTGGGTTCATGTGAATATTCTATCCAATCAGTGCTATTCACCCGTAAAGGTCCATCAGCAGCGAGTAGGCAGCGTGGACTCGCTCGAACGCCTTTTGTGTGCCGCCGTGGTCGGGATGAACCTTCATCACGAGCTTGCGGTAGCTCTGCTTGACCACGCCCGCAACGATGGTCGTCTCGGTGATTTCGAGGATGGCGATTGCCTCTTGCTCTCGGGTCTGCGCCGTCTTGGTCGAACCAAGAACCTCTTCGTACTCGTCACGGCCCATGCGGTCTTCGTAGGCAGCCTTCCAATCAGCGGAAGTGCCCGCGTGGTCAGGCGTGCCGTAACGGTCAGCGTTGTATTCGATTGGGTTGTTCCAAATGCTCATTATTGCATTTCCATGATGATCTTCTCTATTTCTTTTTCAGAAAAAGAGTCCATCAAGTCTCCATTGACGCTAAGAAGTCCTCTTTCGTTATCAAGGTCTTCTTCTGTGCCTATGTGGGCAAACGCATCGAGTACATCATCAATATTCGCTTGCGCGTAGATTAACGCTGCACGAATGATTTCTTTCTGTCTTTCTGTCATGCTTAGCCTCCTGATGGAAGATCGCGACCGTTGTCCTGTGCGCGACGGCCTTGGTTGGGGGTCGGAAGCGACTGCGCACCGAACTTGCGGCCTCGCAGACCAGCAGCGGTTAAGTGTTTGCACTGTCCGTGTCGGATACATCCGGGACACGAGCAGGTCCAATACATCGCGCCAGGAGCGGCGTCGAAGCTAATCTTGTAGTTCGCGGTGCCCGCGCTGTTGGGGATGGCGAAACCATAAAGATAGCGGTCGTCTGTCCGCGCCGGTGCGGTGGTCGTTCGAGATGTTCGTCGTAGATTGCTCATGCTTTCTGTGGCTCGTCCATAATGCTATGTGGCTTTACTTCGCCTTGCCCCAAACGCCTCGCATGAACTGAAAAGCCTCTTCAAGAGCTTCATCTCGGTCAGGAAAAGAACCGAGAGCATCGAAAATCTCGAACGAGTTTCGACGAAGAGCAGCCGTAGTATTTTTCTGCGCGACAAGAGGAGCAAGAGCAACGAGGTCTGCAACCTCTTTTTGCCAGTCTTCCTCATACTGGTCGCCATGATACCAGCAAATGACCGCAGCGATTTTTCCTTCGGGGCTTTCGATGGCTTGTATGAAGTCTTTCATGCCTTTTGTGATTCCTCCATGATGCTATGTGGGAACTCGACATCTTCGAGCATGTCCACGAACTTTTCGGCCATATCCCTCGCATCGGGGTGGTTGAGGCAGTACACACGGTAGCTACAACAGCCCAACTGATTCATGGCTTCCTTCATACGAGCCCGATAAGGGTTCCCGTATACTTCCCAGTTCGCCTTTACGAACTTGGCGCACTTCTCGCTGAACCTCCCGAGCATGTCATCCGCGTCGCCTTCGCCGATGCCGTCATCAATGGTCTGTGCCGTGAGGTAGGCGATGGACCAGATGGTCTGCTGAACAATGCCTCGTTCGTATTCGCTCAAGTCTGTGACGATGCCGCCAGTCATCCTCTGTCGCTCGGAAACATCGAACGAATCGGGGAAGTGGTCTTTGAGCTTCGAGATGCAGCACGAGAGCAAAAGCTCGATGGCATCGGTAAGCTGTGAGCGCGTCATCTTCATGCGGCCTCCAATCCACGCAGGAAAGTCAAGATTTATTGACCACAATCTGCATAAAGTTGAAGAAATGCCGAGACATCCGCGAAGTCGAGAGAGCCGTCGTTGTTGAGGTCTGCCGGACAGAACACGGATTCGATGAACGCGCGAGCTTGATCGGCGCCGAGATCGGTGACAGGAGCGTAGTACCCGCGCGGATCGTCAGAGCTTGCAACATGCCAAAGATCAGCACGCGGGTATCCACGAGAATCAAAATACATAGCGTCCATGCTCACAGCAGCATCAACCAAAGCATCTCGAATCGCCTCGACATCTGCTGGAGTTCTTCCAATGTTTTCAAGGCTTTGCGGAAATGCTGTGTTCCAATCAATCAGCGTGAGCATAACATCAAAGTCTCCATAATAGCCCTGAAGCTCGGAGATCATCCACTGAAGTCTTTCGCTGTATGTGTTTTGGGCGTTCACCGATCCGGTATCACCCTCGCCCTGCCACCAGAAGAACCCACGAACCGTTACCGTATCACCATCCGATTCGAGATCGGCGATGAGTTGCTGGAGGCCAGAAGATCCATCTGGAGCCCAAAGATCCTCAAGGAAGTTTCCTGCGTAGGAATACTCTCCGTTCGAATCCGTCATCCACTGGCTCAGCCAATTTCCGCTTCGTTGTGCATTGTACACAACAACATTGTCGAATTCTCCGGATGCTCGAAGTCCGGACTCGATACCCAGAGCAAAAGCCGGGCGAGCGTTGGATTGGCCTGTCACAATAAACAGATCGATATCCTCTGCGAGCGTCGTTGTCGCAATCGAAAGACCAGCAAGCATTGTTACCATTGTACTATTCATATGTAATCTCCTTTGATATATCCAAGGCTGTCGTTTCATGCGGTACGGTACTTGTGCGCAGTGCTATGTGGTTACTTCGAGTCCGTGATTTCCACGCTGACAGGATTGGCGATGTCAGTGTCGATGCAACCAAGCTCCGACTCAACCTCGTCAATCGACTCAATCAGCAGGTCAGGTTCGCCGTCGTCCACCAGGTCCCAGTCGTCTCCGCCCGTCTCGCCATTGGCAGCGGCGCGGATGGCGGCGTCAACATCTCCGCCCTCGTCAACGCGGACGATGACTTGCTTCTCGCACATGACAGGAACGTTGATGGTTCCCTTGACGATCGCGTAAACCTTGCGGTCACTCATCGGTCGTTACCTCCACATCTCGGCTGCGGGAAGTTCCTTGCCCATGATGGGAAGGATGTAGACAAGGTGCTTGGCGACAACGCGCGATTCAATCTCGCGTCCGTTGGCCTCCATATGGTCGCTCTGGCATGGCATGTGGTGTGTCTCCTAACTGATGTAATCGCAGAGGAAGTGGAACTGTTCGAGGGGTGTCATGTCGAACCCATTCGTATGTGGGACAGGCCCACACTCCTCGTAAAAAGACCAGCCACCTTCATCGGTTGCGCCGTCTTTCCACGCCTCGTCGATATCGAGGACAATTCGGTTCTCTGATGCTTCGGTTACGGTTCCTTCAGCGCCCACCGGCATGTTCATGCCTGCGTCGCCCCAATCAGGACGAACAAAGCGGACTCGCTGACCAACGTTCGGAATAGGTAGTTTGCTCATGCCTCACCATCATAGCCCTCTTCCGTATGTGGAAAAATCTTCTCCCAGACAAATCGCTGCTTCCCTTCGAGATGTTCGCCGAGTTTGGCAAGAAAGGGGCGGATTTGGTCGTATTTGGTGGGGTTCTCGATACGTGTCTGCTCGAAGTCGAGGAGTAGCTGCATCAGAAGCTCGAACGTGCTTGCACCCATCTTCTGTGCAAGCTCGATTTTCTCTATCCGCGCAGAAATATCCACCCCCTCGGGAAGGGTGGATTCAAGGTGCCTGAGATGTTCAATGAGTTCCATACAGGTCTTATCGACCTCAGACGACCTCGACCTTAGCCACGGCACGGTACTTCGCGTCATCCACATGACCGAAGTCAAACTCTTCGCCGTCGCTGATGCTCTCGAAACCCGGCTCAAGCACGCCAGCCTCGCAGCCGTCGATGAAGAGAACAATGTCGAGATACGGAGTCGAGCGACCGAACTGCTCGTCCGTGACGTTCGTGTTGCACAGCTTGATGTCAACCTCGACGCCACCGCCAAAGTCCGCCGTCTTCTTGTCGATAACCTCGGGATGTTCGTCCATGCGGCCCTTGTGTTGAAGGGCTTCGTTCCAGAACTTGATGTCGTCGCTCGTGAACTGAGCGTTTGCGGTCACGGTCTTCATGCTTCCTCCCATGTAGCTCGGATGAGTCGGCTTCCCTCTTCAACGCCACACTGACGGAGTATGTGGAGAACCTGCGCTGGCAGACCTTGATTGTTGACATCCGAATCTTCCTTGGACCCGATTTCGTGAACCAGTTCGTCCATGTCCGATTCAGTGATACCCTTCGCCTCAAGTTCCCCAATCAGTGAATGGGTCGCGCGAAGTTCGTCCGTAGCAGCAATCGACTGAGCAACAAGCTGCTCGATGCTGATCTGAACTTGGTCTTCTCCGACTCGAACATGCAGCCCTTGACCCGTGGATGTTACCATGATCTTGCGACCATCATCGTTCTCACCATCAGCGATACAGACGCCCATGAAGAGCTTGTTCTCGGGGAGTAGGGTGAAGTCAATGTCGCGTGTTGAAGCCTTCATTCGTACTTCTCCTTGTAATCCGCCTCGGTCTCAATCTCGCTGATGTCGAAGGTCTCATCGACGTAGACGGCTGTGCCCTCGGGGACATCAATCTCGCACGCCATGTCACGGGCGTCCTGTTCGGTCGAATCGGGGTCAAGAAGGATGCGGGTCTCAAAATCACAGCCCCATCTGATGACCCACATCTTGCCGACGCCGAGGTTGCCGACCTCTTGGCGGTGGTCTTCGTAGGGGCCGCTGCTGTCCCTCTTGGCGTAGAGGTTGCGCTGCTCCATCAACTCGCGGAGCTTGGCAACGGGCTCGCTGCCAACAACGGTGAGGTCGTCGGAGCAACCCTCGCTGCTTTCGCTGTTCAAGAGATCGGTAATCGCTTGGAAAAGTTCTGTGTTCATGGCCATCGTTGCCGCGTGGGAAACGTATGTGGGTCAGGTCGAGAGTGCCTGAGCCGTCTCGTTTCCCATCGAGCGATGAAGCTCGGCCAACGTCTGATCGAACTCAGACTGAGCCAGCACGAGCATTTCGCGCGCATCCTGAACATCTTTCTTCGTGCGGAGAAGACGGTTGATGAGGTCTTCATCCTTGGTCGCCTTGGCTGCAACCTCAGCCGTCTTGACCGGGGCAGCCGGGGCAGCCGGCGAGGCTTCAGCCTTGGGCTGCTCTGTTACGGCTTCTTCCTTGGGCTTCGGTTGCCGCTCTGCGAAGAGGGTCGCCAAAAGCTCTTCGGCCTCTTCGTAAGGGATCTGATCAACGTCATCACGCTTGCAGAGATTCGCCCATCGCTCTTGGTTGAGAACGCGAGTCATGCCCTGACTGGCGCGGCCTGCTGACTGGTAGAGCTTGGCGTGGACAAGATGCTGCGTCCATCCCTTTGTAGTTCCACACCACACTAAGTTATTTGCGCGGTCATAGTTGACGTAATACATAGCGTCTTCCTCTTGATCTTGGTTCTTACCAATGATCTTGTCAAGTTCGTTGATGTTTTTGCATCCGCGCAGAAGATTACCCTTACGCCACGGAAAGATGTTGCGCAAGGGTATTAGCTCTGAGCCTTTGTGGAACGCCAGCTTTACTTGGCCCTTATCCCCGACCAGTGCTAGTAACGTGCCCGAATGGAAATGCCCATTACCATCACGCTGAGAGCGTGTTCGTACAGCAGTTAGTCCTGTCTCTATGAGACGGAGAGCCTGTGCCTCGGTTATGCCAGCGCGTGTTGCAGTCATATCAGATTGTATCCCTATGGGGCATAAAAAGCAACATCGCCCCTGAAAGGAGCGACGTTGTGAAAGATGAAGCCGTAATTAGGCGTTAGCCTTCTGCCACTGATCCCAAGAGTTGACCTTGCCCTTCTGCGAGGCGAGGAAGGCATCGACAGTGGAGACCTGCTGCTCGTAAGTCAGAGCGTCGCTGTCCGCGCCGTCCGGGGCGTAGCCGAGGTCGATCGCCATATCGAGGAACTTGTTGAACTGCGCGGTGTGACGGGTCACGGTCACGGCGTTCGAGGCGTGCGCCATGCTGAGGTCGAGGGCCTCCTGCGCGCCTTCCGTGCCTTCGCTGATGTGCGTCGCGAGAGCGGTGTTGATACAGCCCGCCATCGAGAGGAGGACATTCGGCGAAAGAGAACAGAGGGGCGTCACAGCACGGAGCCCGCCATTGATGGTGTAGCCGCGAGCGCTCGGCCCCTCGACTTCATTCGCCTCCAACTCGGCGACATACGCAGCGAGTTCCTCAACGGAACTGATCGTGGGGACGGTGGCACGAGTAGATTCGGTGGTGTTCTGCTCATCAGCCATTTGGGGTTCTCCATAAGAGGGTTTTGGAACAAGAATCAACTGCTACACGATCTCGCGATGAAATCGTATGTGGAAGATGGGATGATACCTCGCTCGTGTTTCACCCGCAAGCCGTCAGAGATATCGGAGGGACAGGTCAGGTGCCTGTGTCGTTAAACGAAGACAGCCCCACGGTTTTACCCGCAGGGCTATCTGTTCAATGGTTCTTGTCAGTGTTTCCACTGACCTGCTTCTTGAACGCATTGGTTTGGACTGCCGAGACTAAGCCCTCTCCACCATCCCAAGTGTTGCTTTCGCTTCCTTGGAGGCTCGTGAGCATCTTTTCTTCGTCGAAACGAGGACAGGTTACTCATGTTGCCTTGGAGGTTTACCTCATCGTCACCAATGAGTTCAGTCTCCAGATGTCGGTTTGTCTCTCCGTTGCCTTCGAGACTCTCCATCTACTCGACTAGGTGCTTCTCTTGCGAGTTGCCCTTGGTCTAAATCCTACTGAGCTTTTTACGTCTCAGCAGAATATAAGCGAATGTCAAGGAACCAAGACGGGGCGTTCCAAGCCATTTACCTATCTGCTGTTGGAATAGGGCATTCCGCTTGCCATCCTTCAGCAGTCGAGCTTTCCTTTCAGTCCGCTCTAAACCACTCGACCTGCGTGAACAGGTCGAATAGTTACCGTCCATTTCTCTGCTCATCGCTGAGTAGAGCGTGGGTTCGGTCACATGCTTGGGACTTTCTCAAGCCCTTCTGCTCTAGGCGAGTTTCCCTTTCGGTTCCTCGCTCGCTCAAGAATCAGGTCAAGACCTAAGAGTTGAGCGTCTTGAGTTACATGCCCGCCTTCCGGTTGGCATTTGGCTCAGCCTAGCGCTTTTGACCCTTTCTGCAAGCAGGGTTGGGTCGCAGCATATGTCGGAAAGTATGGGCCTCGCAGCTTGGCTTTCCTAATCATCTTCATCCCATTTCTGGTTTGAAGATGATGAATCTTAACTTAGTCTTGCGACCTTAGTTTCGATTCAACTTTGAGCTTTCCTCGTTTCCTTGGCTTGCTCTCAGTTGCGTGCCTCGTTTCCTTGGCTCGTGGGGGAAGTATAAGCCGTCCCCTCGCGACCGTCAACCGCTTGGGGTTGTTTTGGGCCACTTTTTTCTCCGCCGTTCGTAAACCCTTGATAATCCTCGCTCTGCGCGGGCAAAGAATCTTCCGCCAATTTAAGCAGGTATTGTGTTTCATCAACTTGCGCGCTAAAACGGCTATTGATTTGGTCGCTGGACAGCGCATTGAGTAGCAGGGACAGGATGCTCTTGAACTCCGTCTCTCTACAAACCTGTACCTGTTCAGACAGAAAAGCATCTCCACCATGAGTGCCTGGCTCGACATCTCGACGCTGACCGCTCACGACCCATACTCGCACGCCATTGAAGACAGAACGGTAAAGCATCAGCCGGCCCACCCGGACGACATGGGATTCAGCCGGCTCAGGCTTGGTCGAATGAGATGCGAGATGAGGGACTTCAGCCATGCCACGTCGCACGTCAGAAGGATTCACACCAATCATCTCGGAGATGGCGACGAGACGAAGAAAGGCGGTATCGATCAATCGCAACGTGTCATCAGAGTCGGAGGCTTCGTTCTTCTCCCACAGCGTTGTTGCCTCGACCTTTGCACCCATCATCTCTGCTGAAGGAAGAACACGACGCACTTCGTCGATCAGCTTCTCTGCCTTCTCGTCGATCGTGTCGCCGCTGAAGGGCGCATCAAAGGGGACTTCGATTGTGAGTTTGAGCTTGGGCCTGTTCATAGGTCGTTGCGGTTCTGCTTCCACTTACGACGGTCAGCCTTGGGCGAGGGTTTGCCTCCGAATGACTTGGCGCGGGGACGGCCATGCTCGCGTTCGCGTTCAAGACGCTGTTCGCGGGCTACTTTCTTCATCAGCCGGATGTCCCGTTCCCTCGACATGGATTCCCTGTTCCTCGGCGAACGCCGTCATTCCTTCTTCAGCTTCATCTCCGACCCTGCACGCATGCGCAAGCGCTCGGAACCTTTTCTTGCTCGGCCACAGACTCAGATACCACGGAGTCGTCGCTTCCTTCAGAGCAACATCGAGCGCGTCAATCAGTTCTTGCTCACGTTCCACACGGGCTTCCGCGTGTTCGTGAACCGTTGATGCTGCCTTCTCGATGAGCAGGCGTGCCTCTGGGGGCCACTTCTCATCGACCGCGCTACGGATGTCGTCTGCGTTCATACCTAATAGTATCGGCAGGATCTTCGTATGTGGACAGAAAAAAGCCACGCCCATTACAGTCGCAGCCTTCTGGAGGTCGTGAGGAATCGAGTGCCGTTACGCCTTGGCCTTGGCCTTCGACTTCGAGGCGGGAACAAGCGACGCGCCGTCTTCGAGGCCGATGTCCTTGGCGATGTCGTCGAGGATGGCCTGGCTCTCGTCGGCCTTGATCTGACCCGGACGCTCGCGGGCGAACTTGGCGATGTCGGCGAGGAACTTCTTGGCCTCGGCGGGCGTCGCCAGCGAGTCCTCGAAGATGGCCTCGGCGTCCTTGTTCCCGGCGAGGGCGGCACGCTGCGAGAGAACCTCCATGCACTGCGAGGCGAGCTTGACGAGGGCGCGGTTGCTCTTGGTCAGAGCCGCGTCGGGGTGGACGACGCCGTTGCTGTTGATGTGCTGGCGACCGTAGCCCTTGTTGGCCTCGAAGCGCTTCGCGACGGTGCTGAAGAACTCCTTGACGTGCGCGACGATGGTCTCGACGTTGCCCGCCTCGGGGTTGTTCTTGGTCGAGTTCTTGTTGTTGCCCTCGCGACCCTCGCTCCACACGGGGATGATGGCCGAGCGGGTGGTGGACCGCACGCGACGCGAATGCTTGGACTTGGACGCGGATTTGCTGGAAGACTTCTTCGCCATGATGTATCTCCTTGATGCTGGCGGTTGACTTTGGTAGCGAGAACACCCCGCTTCACGACCCATGAGACGAACCCTGAAACGTATGTGGTAAAGGTACAGGATCTGTTTCATGGAGTCAAGCAGGGGCACAAAAAAGCCCCGTCCGAAGACGAGGGCCTTTCGCTGACCGTAAATGCCTCTTTACCGTTCCAGTCAGTCGCCTGACCAGATTTTCTCGGTGCGTCCAACGAGATTTTGGAGCATTGGCTTCAACCCAGGGCGGCTCCTGTTGCCCTCCCCATAGGGGCCTTGTCAGCAAAGCGGAAGAGAGGAGTTGAACCCCTAACCGTCTTATTGGTCCCCGCAGCCGTTCCGGACTGGCTGTGACTTTGCGTACGCTCCGTCATGGGGCAAGATGCTCTACCTGTTGAGCTACTTCCGCTATAAAAGATTTACTGGTGCGCTAACTTCCAGTAAATCTGCGATAGGGTGGGAGTTTT
>Ga0180435_10000863_pt1 | contig 31996 bp, 29 predicted proteins | sample SS_ome_3_FD_132467 | JGI IMG/M metagenome (GOLD analysis project Ga0180435, IMG submission 132467) | Hypersaline lake sediment archaeal communities from the Salton Sea, California, USA - SS_3_S_1 metaG | ecosystem: Environmental > Aquatic > Non-marine Saline and Alkaline > Hypersaline >... | reverse complement strand
CTGGACGGATCTGGATGAGGATGATCAGAACGATCAACCCACCCAGTACGATCGCAAATGCCGGCCAGTAGCGCGGATAGGCGATCACGCCTAAAGTGCTGAGTATCAAAACCCCCAGGCCGTCGCTGATTCTTTCTGCTAACACGACTGAGATCCCTTTTGATACTGGCAAACCGGTTTCTTTTTCGAGCCAGACACCTTTCAGCGCTTCACCCAATTTTCCTGGTGTGACAGCCAGTGGGAATCCAGCCAGGAATAGCCGGGCACTTTTTATTATTGGGTAATCCTTCACACCTACCTGTTCCAGGTAAAAATGCCACTTGAAAAAGCGCAGGATGTAATTAAGGAGAGTTAGCAACAAGACAAGCGGGAAATACGCCCACTTAAAATGAAGCACCTGATCACTGACCTGCTGCAGGTCACCGACCAGGATCACAATCAGGAAAACTAGAAAGCCGAATATAAGCCCGGCGGCCAACCGCCGTGTAATGGATTTGGAATTGCTTTGGTCCATAGAATTTAGAAGATCGCTACCAGGATGGCAATCAGCGCTGCAATAGCCACGATGATGGCTATCAAGGCCTGGAAGATGGTTTTACGTTCCATGCCCGGCATAACTACTTTCCCATCGCCGTATTTCTGAAATAGCTGGCCCCATTTGGTTTTAATGGCCTCTTCGACTCTTTTATGTCCGACAAAGGGATACCAGTACACATTGTGGTAGAAGTTGCTGGCAAAATATGCCCAGGGAACGAGAGGGCTCTGAAGGAGCAGCTTCTCGAGCGGCTTCAGCCAGCCGTGGTAGATCATATGCTGGCCAGTGCTGGCGAATGTATCTTCCCGAACAAAGTGCCAGGGTTTTTCCTGGTCAATATCATAGCCAACGATCTCGATCTGGCTGGGATCACCGACGCCAAGATCGTGTTCATGGGCCAGGCGGATGAACTTCAAGCCCATTGGGTCGAATCCTTGCAGTTTGGCTGATACAGCATCGATCGCTACCTGATCCGCGGAAGCGATCAGTATGTCTTTTTCATGCCAGCGCATCGCCCGGGGTCCGGGCCCATCGCCGGCGAAAGTGCCGTCCATCACCGCAAAAATGCCGGGATGGATCTCTTGCTGGATGGCCAATAGATCGACCACTGTTTCATGGATCACTGCGTGGGTCCAGTGCCGTTCCCGGTGCAATAAACCACCGAAGGCATTTTTCATCGCACCCGTGATGGTAGTGAACACGTGGGTCTTTACGGTAGGAAGCTGGATGATATTCATGCCCAGGAGGGCTTTTGGGATCAAGACCCCATCGGGATAGACTTTATCCAGGACCAGATATTTGTGGTTCTTGGGTGTGAAATCGATCCATTCGAATTCCTGGTTGTAGAGATATAAGCAGGGGATATCATATTGATCCGTGACTGCCTTATGTTTGTTATTGGCTTCCCCATCGCTGGTATCAACCACAACTGTATCATTATGCACGCCAACCAGGTCATTATAGCCGCGGGATTGGAGGGATTTGATGACCCCTTCCAGCTGCCAGGGAGTTGTGGAGCAGGCTGGGTACCAGGTCTGCCAGGAGATATTGATCTTCAACCCGGTTTGGAGATCCTTGTTCGGTAAGGCGTCTTCTACTCCGGCCAATTCCATCAGCCTGTGGTAATCTTCCAGAACTGTTTCGGGGGATGTTTTAACGACTGCTACTTTGCCTTTTCCAGGGAAATTGCTCATTATTCTTCCTTCAGTTTGTAAAGATAATTAAATTCATCTTGATTTTATCAGGAAAATCCTGTTCTATCTTTTTCGGGGATGGAAAATGATAGAATTGATATACCATTTTATTCAGATCAGAGAGGGCTGCATGCACGAAATCCATTATTCAGAAGAGGTCCGCGAGGCACTGGATCACCATAAACCGATCGTAGGATTAGAGACTGCAGTTGTTACTCACGGCCTTCCCTATCCTACCAATGTTGAACTGGCCCAAGCCATGGAGAATTTAATCCGGGAAGAGGGCGCTGTTCCTGCTACAGTGGGAGTTTTAGGCGGAAAAGCCCAGGTGGGGATGAACCCGGCAGATATTCAGCTTCTGGCTCAGGACCGGGATGTGATCAAGGTCAGCCGACGTGATTTTTCCCGAGCGGCTCTGAAAAAACTGAATGGAGGTACTACAGTCGCAGGAACAATCACTGCCCTTCACAAAGCCGGGATCCAGGTCTTTGCAACCGGAGGAATCGGAGGTGTGCACCGCAATGCCCCAACTGATATCTCAGCCGATCTTCACACGATGGCTCAAACACCGGTGATCGTGGTGTGTGCCGGTGCCAAATCGATCCTCGATCTGCCCGCCACATTGGAGACTTTGGAAACTCTCTCGGTTCCTGTGGTGGGATATCAGACTTCTACTTTCCCTGCTTTCTACGCCAGGTCCAGCGGTCTGCCTGTGACAGCCCAGGTAGAAGATCCGGAGGATGCGGCTTTGCTTGCCAAAGCACATTGGGGTATGGGTGTGGACTCGTCAGTATTGCTGGCTGTGCCTGCTCCGTTGGAAGATGCTTTGCCGGATAAGGCCATGCAGGAGGCTGTTGATCAGGCTCTCCGGGACGCTGCAGAACACAAGATCCACGGCCAGAATGTAACCCCTTTCCTGCTGAATCGAGTCAGTGAGTTAACAGGAAAATCGAGCATGAAAGCCAACCTGGGATTGCTGCTGAATAACGCACGGGTTGCAGCCGGGGTGGCGGTAGAACTTTCGCGGATCTAAATATAAACACTTATGGAGTGGGGGAGATAGTCACCGTGGGATGGATGGTGTAGGTTGGTGAGGGTGTTACAGTTGGGGTGAGAGTTATTGTGGGTGTGGAAGGTTCTCCGACCACTGAAAAATCCCCTGAAATATAGAAATCCAACCCCAGGAAGATCTGAATTTGATATTCACCCGGCAGCCAAAGTTCAGGAGATGGATCCCAATCTGTGTAACCTATACCGCCGCTGCCGCCGTTCCAGGGTATGCTTTCATAATGGACTAGCTCATCGCCTCTGTACCACAGCGCGCTCCATTGGATATCATCTTCCATTAATGCATAACTGAACACCGCATACAGGTGCCCCACCGGGTTCGTGAACTGGATCCCGGGGCCGATGGGGTTATATTCTGCATCCAGGCCGATATTGGAAAAGTTCAAGGGGCTGAAAGCAGCTTCCGCAGGTGGAGTGAGTTTACCTTCAAATCGGGCTTCCACAGCCACGGGGATATGAGGTGTGGAAGTGGGCAGGGGGGTGTAGGATTCAGCTGGAGTGAGGGTGATGGTTGGGGTATCTGTGATGGTCGGGGGTACTGATGCGGAAGGGGAGATGGATGGAGTCAGGCTGGCTGGTCGGGTCGGTGAGGGACTGATGATCGTGTAAGCCATAGGCTCACCGTAAAAATAGACCAGGATACCGAGAATGGCCCAGAATAATGCCAGCAGGATCAACCACCAGCCGCGCCTTTTCTGGTCCTGGCTGAGGTTAAAGAACTTGATCTTGCGGCTGGCCAGGACTGTTTGAGTGCCTGTGATGATGCTGATCAGGAAAAAGATCCCGGTCAGGACCGTGGCGGCGATCACACCAGCGCGGATATCCAGGTTCACTGGGTACGCTCCGAGAGGACTACCGGGTTTGTCAGTTTTCCAATGCCTTCTATTTCAATTTCCACGGTATCACCGCCTTCCAGTTTGGAGACACCTTCTGGTGTACCGGTCAGCAGTACGTCGCCAGGCATCAGCGTCATAAACGATGAAGCAAATGCGATTAGCTGTTCCACCAGGAACACCATATCCCGGGTGGATGCCATTTGGCGCAGGTCACCGTTGACCCGACAGGAGATGATGGCATCTGCTGTATTGAAGTCGGTCTCGATCCAGGGGCCGATGGGGCAGAAGGTATCAAAGCCCTTTCCACGGGTCCAGAGCAGATCCTCTCGCTGGAAGACCCGATCCGTGACATCGTTGGCGATGGTGTAGCCCAGAATGTGGTCTTTGGCATCAGCGAGGTCGATCCAGCGTCCTTCTTTGCCAATGACTACAGCCAATTCAGCTTCCTGTTCCACATGCTGCGCTTGGGGAGGGATAATGATCTCTTCACCAGGCCCGATCACTGCTGTAGGTGGTTTGAAGAACAAGGCAGGTAGATCAGGTACTTCAGCATTATGCTCTTTGGCATGGGCCGCGTAATTCCGGGCCACACAGATGATCTTACCTGGCAATATTGGAGCCAAAAGTTCTACCTTATCAAGGGAGGTTTTTGCCTCCCCGCGCTGGAAAGTACCGAAGATATCCCCCTTGATGGGCCCAACCTTATTATCCAGGAGCCAGCCGTAGCCGGCCTTACGGCGATTTGTTTTGTAGCGGATGATTTTCATATTTCACATTCTGCTTAGTTTGAAAAAGTTTATCACAGTAAAGATGTGTTTGTAAGGCGTAAAGAGTAAGGAGTAAGGTATAAGGTGCCGTGAAGTATGAGCAAAGAGGGTATGTTTATGATTACCTATCCTGTTTCGCCTTACTCTTTACATCTTACTCCTTACAGGGATAGTATTCCATCCATTTTACACTCAGCATTGTATTTGGTATAATACCTGCAGAAACATGGGCGGTTAGCTCAGTTGGTTAGAGCACCTCCTTTACAAGGAGGGGGTCGTTGGTTCGAGTCCAATACTGCCCACTTAGCGAATGAAGAGTGCTTGTGTGAAAAACAGGCACTCTTTTTCGTTAAGAATGAGTAGTATTAGAGGCTGGCAAGTGAGCTGTCACAAACCCAGGCAACCCCGTTCCACTTGGCGATCTGATCGATGGTGCAGGACAGGTCCCCTAGGGTATCATCGACCTCGGAGGTATCATCGACCTCGGAGGTATCATCGACCTCGGAGGTATCATCGACCTCGGAGGTATCATCGACCTCGGAGGTACCATCAACCTCGGAGGTCTCGCCTACCTCGGGAGTGTCATTAGCGCAGAGGTATTATGTTATACTCTTTCTTGTTTATTTGGACAAATGTAGCATTGGGAGTATCGTCATGACCAATAATGTGATCGAAACCCGGGATCTTACTGTTTATTATGGCAAATACCGCGGAATCCTCGATGTAAACCTATCGGTGGAAAAAGGTGAGGTGTTTGGTTTCCTGGGGCCCAATGGGGCTGGCAAAACAACCACACAGCGGGTGCTATTGGATGTGTTTCCTCCCACAAAGGGCCAGGCCAGTGTCTTCGGAAAGGACTGCCAGAAAGATGGCGTGGAGATCCGGAAACATATTGGCTACCTGCCGGGTGAATTGGCTCTGTACGCCAATATGAGAGCCCGGGATTTCTTTAAAATGTACGAATATCTCCGTAAAGACAAGAAATCTAACGGGTATTGGAAGGAATTGGCGGAACGCCTGGATCTGGATACCAGCCGCAAGATCAGCCAGTTTTCCCGGGGCAATAAGCAAAAAGTTGGCATTGTGGCAGCCTTTATGGATCGGGCTGATCTATTGATCCTGGACGAACCCACTGGTGGTTTAGATCCCCTGGTGCAGAAGACAGTTTTGGAACTGGTAAGGGAAACCAAAGCGGACGGCCGAACGGTATTCTTCTCTTCCCATATCCTGTCCGAAGTCCAAGCTGTTTGTGATCGGGTGGGTATCATTCGGGATGGACAGCTTGTGGCCACACAGAGAGTGGAGGATCTCTTTGCCCAGCGCATGAACCGGCTGACATTGATCTTTGAGGATCATCCACCAGTTGGAGCATTCAATATTGAAGGTGTTTCGGAATTGGATTTAACTCGCCAGAGCATCACTCTGGAAGTGCGCGAAAACCTGCCAGCTGTGCTGACAGCTGCAGCGCAGCATCATGTGATGGATATAGAAACCCACAACATCAGCCTTGAGGAGATTTTCCTGGCCTACTACAGCAAGGATGAAGGAGACATCAATGTTTAGATTATTGGTTCAGGAGTTGAAATTCAGGCGCAACGCCATCATCGGCTGGGGAGTGGGTTTATGTTTCTTCCCACTGGTCTATATCGGTATTTATCCATCGGTTGCTGAAGAAATGGCTGGCTTGGCAGACTTAGAGATTTATGCTGCCATGGGAGTTAATATAGGTACATTTGGTGACTGGATCGGATCGATCCTGGTAGTCCTTTTGCCCCTGGTTGCTTCTATTTATGCGATTGGGAACAGCACAGGGACCCTGGCTGGCGAGGAAGAGGATGGTCGTTTGGAGATGCTGGTGACGCTGCCCCTGCCGCGCTGGCAGATCGTCACGGCCAAAGCTCTGGCGTTGATGATTTCATCGTTCCTGATCTATTTGATCGTATCAATCGTATCCTGGCTGGTATTTATCGGGATTGAAGGCCAGATCGAAACCGACCTAATGGGTGTGGATATGTTCAGGGTAGTACTGTCTTCTTGGCCTTATGTGTTTGCGATGGCAATGATCGCTTTATTCCTGGCTGCTTTCTGTTCCAGAAGGCGATTTGCGACCATGATTTCTACCGCCATTTTGGTGATTGGCTATTTTGGCAGCAACCTGTCCGCATCGACTCCGCTGCTTGAGCCATTTGAGCCTTTCTTCTTACACACCTATCTTGATGGGACCGGAACAGCCATTCTTGAAGGACAAAAAACGGGTGATATCCTGGTTCTATTAGGAGTTGGTGCAGTTGCTTTACTTCTGGCAGTTATCTTCTTCCAACGCCGCAAACTCACGGTGGGCGCCTGGCCCTGGCAGAGAGATAAAGTAGAAAAATAGAGAATGGAAAACCGCTCCATCGAACGTGGAGCGGTTTATCTTTTCCATTCTTCAGAGGGGGGGTAAAAACAGGAATTTCATTCTACAATATCAATACAGGTTGTAGCTGCTTGTTATTTTCTATTGAGGAGGAAGAGATGAGAGATGAGAAGAGTGTATTTCAACTTTTTGGAGAGACATCCGCATCCATTTACCCCCTTTCCCGGGATATCATGCGTCCGCTTTTCGAGGAATATTTCTCAGAACAGCGTTTTTATCAGCCCTTGTTCTTTGCTTATAACCTGCGACCTGAATCGATCAGCGCTGACCTGTTCCAATGCCGGAATCCTTATGCAAACCCTTCCTCTATTCAGGAAGTTTTGGAAGATTCGGTTGAAGCTGGATATCTGGAACAAGTCAATAAGGGAGACTACAAACCTTCTCAGAAAGGATCCTCCGCAATAGAGGTGGTTCATGAGGCTTTTTACGGCTATGTGAATCTGCTGGACCATTTCCCGGATGATCAAATGAAAGAGCTGTGTTCCCTGCTCTCAAAGCTGGTGGAATCTGTCACGCAAGCGGACCTGGGCGAAAGCAAATTATGTTTTGACGTATCATATCGCGGCCATATCCCGGTCGAGCATGGAACTTTGGCAAAAGTAGATCAGCACCTGGATGATATGAACGCATTCCGGGATGATGCCCATATCGCGGCTTGGAAACCCACTGGTGTGGACGGCCATGCCTGGGAGGTGCTGACTTTTGTTTGGAATGGTGATGCGAATACACCAGAAGGCTTGGCTGAACGCTTGCCGTACCGCCAGTACACTGCAGATAATTACCGTGAGGCCCTGGACCACCTGGCTCAAAAAGGCTGGATAGAAATTGGGCCAGAAGGTTATGTTGTTACAAAAGAAGGAAAGAAGATCCGTGATGAGGCTGAACAGGCCACAGATCGGAATTATTTTGACCCCTGGAAGGCGCTCAGTGATGATGAGCTAAATCGTTTGGCTGATCTGTTAACTGCCTTGAAAGAAGCCAATCTCAAGATCATGCCCCCGGATGATGCAGAGTAAGTGAAATCAGTGTATCCTCCCTGGAAATAACCTGAACTGCTCTTTGAGCAAAGGGCAGTTCTATTTTTTTAGAAAGTTGATTTACAATATCAAGTGGTAGATATTTGAATATTAATTAGGAGTTTACAGGTATGCAGTACAGAAAAATGGGATCTTTGGAATGGAAGGTGTCTGCTCTGGGTTTTGGCGCCATGCGCCTGCCTTCCCGAAGGCTTAGCCTGATGGGGGCCGATTTTGAAGAATCGAAACGCATCATACGCTATGGGATCGATCGGGGTATCAACTACGTCGATACTGCCTGGTTCTATCATCTAGGGGAAAGTGAAAAATTCCTGGGAGAGATCCTTAAGGATGGCTATCGTGAAAAGGTCAAGCTGGTTACCAAGCTGCCCATGCCCCTGGTGCGCCGGACTGAGGATTTTGACCGCTACCTGGATCAGCAATTGGAAAGATTGCAGACTGATTTCCTGGATATTTATCTCTTTCATTCCATGAATGCAGGCGCTTTTGAGAAACTGAAAAGATTGGATTTGTTAAAGAAAATGGAGGAAGCCCACAAGCAGGGACGCATAGGTCATATTGGTTTTTCTTTCCATGATACCCAACCGGTTTTCCGGGAGATCATTGATTATTATGACTGGGATATGACTCAGATCCAGTACAACTACATGGACACCGGCCTGCAGGCTACAACAGAAGGCCTGGAGTACGCTCACAGCAAAGGTATCGCAGTGGTTGTGATGGAACCGATCAAAGGGGGAACCCTGGCCAATCCACCACAGGAAGCTGTTGAAGTGATGGACTCCTCTTCTGTTCAGCGCACACCTGTGGACTGGGCCCTGCAGTTTGTCTGGAATAAGCCTGAAGTAGCCACTGTGCTGAGTGGAATGAGCAATATGCAGCAGGTTATCGAGAATTGCGACAGTGCTGATCTCTCAGGGATTAATTCCCTTAATGAAGAAGAGAATGATGTCATTGGCAGGCTGGCGGAGATCTACCGCAAGAAGATCCTGGTGCCATGCACTTCCTGTGAGTACTGCATGCCCTGTCCCCATGGAGTGAATATCCCCCAGAATTTTGCTATCCTCAATAATGTTTCATTTGATTCTGGCATCAGACGCGTAATGACTCGCCGCAACTACCGCAAACTGGTGGGCAACCCGGATAAAGTGAACATGGATAACCCTGATGGGAATGCCCTGATTTGCACAGATTGCGGTGTATGTGTCGAAAAATGTCCCCAGGAGATCAATATTCCGGTAGAGTTGGTAAAAGTCCATGCAATCCTGGGGAAGAGGGAAAAGATTTTAAAGTATTTTGATTAGGAGAAAGTCTTTCGATGGTTATTCTCTTCATCTTCATCGCTGTCCTCCTGTCCATGCTGATCTCCATTTCCTGGACCACCTACAAAGGTTCGCCCTGGGTACCCACCTCATTTAAGATGGCCAACAAAATGCTCGATCTGGCTGAGATCCAGCCGGATGAATTGGTCTATGATCTGGGCTGCGGGGATGGTAGGATCGCGGTCATCGCAGCCCGAAAATATCAGGCGAGGGTAGTGGGTATAGAGCTGAATCCATTACTCTGGTTTTGGTGCCAGACCGTTATTACTGTATTGGGGTTAAGAAGCAGGGTAAAAGTGGTCCTGGGAAATTTCTACAAACAGGATCTGAGTGATGCGGATGTCCTGGTTTGTTACTTATTACCAAAAACCAATCGGCTTCTTGAGGATAAGCTGCTGCGCGAACTTCAACCCGGGACGAGGGTAGTATCCAATACCTTCCTTTTCTATCAGACCATAATGGCTAAAAGAGATGGAAAAGCACTATTGTACATTTTCTCACCAGAGAATTCCCAGGTTGAGTATATCAAATCTCAATTGAAAGCATCAGCGGAAAAATCTTTAGAGATAGAATGAATATTACATCAGTTGGATATTTAAATATAAATAAGGATTGGATATGGATAGAAAAGAAGTCGGGAATACTTTGGAAAAATATGCCGAACTGGCCGTAAAAGTAGGTTTGAACCTGCAGCCAGGTCAACGTTTATTCATTTGGGCTCAGCAGCTTGAAGTGGCTCCATTGGTTCACGCAGTAACCAAAGCAGCCTATCAGAATGGCAGTACATTGGTTTCAGTACTTTGGAACGATGACCAGTTGAACCTGATCCGTTTGGAAAATGCACCCAGGGATTCATTTGATGAGTACCCGGCCTGGAAAACGGATGCCCGTTTCAACTGTATGAAACGGGGTGACGCGACACTGTTCATCGCCGGACGTGATCCTGATCTATATAAAGGTCAGGACCCAGAGTTGGTTGGAACAACCGCTCGTGCGTATAGTGAACATTTCAGGCCGATCATGGAGATGGTTGCCAGGAATTCAGCTCAATGGTGTGTGGTTTGCCCTCCAACACCTGCCTGGGCAGCGGCAGTTTTCCCGGACCTTGCACGGGAAGAGGCGGAATCGAAATTATGGGAAGCCGTTGTCAAGACCTGCCGTCTGGATCAACCAGACCCTGTGAAATTCTGGCGTGGTTATTTCGATCAGATCATGATCCGGGGAGAATATCTGACAGCTAAGAAATACACGGCTATGAATTTCATGGCGCCGGGCACAGACCTGACGGTTGGATTGCCTGCGGGGCACCTCTGGATCGGCGGCTGGGACAGGACCGAAGGGGGGGTAACTTTCGCTGCTAATCTGCCATCAGAAGAGGTCTTTACGCTGCCGCATCGAGAACAAACCGAAGGAACAGTCACGGCTACAAAACCACTTGTGTATCAAGGCTCCCTGATCGAAGATTTTTCCTTGACTTTTTCAAAAGGGAAAGTTGTGGATTTCAAAGCCAGGAAAGGTCAGGATATCCTTGAGAATATCCTGGAAAGTGATCCGAATTCGAGATATCTAGGAGAGGTTGCGTTAGTTCCCCACGGAACGCCCATATCCCAGCTGGGTTTATCATTCCTGAACACTCTCTATGACGAAAATGCGTCCAACCACCTGGCTCTTGGCAATGCCTACCGATTTAATTTGACAGGTGGAACAGATTTGTCTGAGGTAGAATTTGCAGCAGCAGGGGGCAACGAAAGCATCACTCATGAAGACTTTATGTTCGGTTCGGCTGAGATGGATGTAGATGGAGTCCTTCCAGACGGCACGGTGGAACCTGTCATGAGGGAAGGGGAATGGGCTTTTGAAGTGTCTTAATTCAGAGAGTAGAAATAGCAGAAGATTAGAGTAAGAGCTGGGATTTGGGAGACCAAATCCCAGCTCTTACTTTTGTACTACATGAGAGATTATATATATAACTATAACATTCAGTTGTTATACTGGAAGTATCAAATATAACAGTTGTTTTTGAGGAGGTTTATTATGGGTTACTTAGTTTTAGTCTTTCTAGTACTAATCATCTTTTTTATGGGGATCCGCATCGTACGACCAGTGGAAGTGGGTATAGTCGAATTCCTGGGGCGGTATGTTCGCACAGCTGATAATGGTTTTAACTGGATCTTCCCGATCCTGTACCGAATGTACAAAGTAAACATCACCGAACGCAGGGTGGATATTGACCCTCAATCGATAATCACCAAGGACAAACTGAACGCGGTTGTCGATGGCATGGTCTACTATAAAGTGGTTGATGCCCAGAAAGCGATTTATAACGTCAATAACTATGTCGCATCGGTTCCTTCCCTGGCTAAAACCACCCTCCGGGCTGTGATCGGTAAAATGACCTTGACCGAAGCCAACGAAAACCGTGATTCAATTAATGCTGAAGTAGAATCAATCCTCTCTAAAGAGATCTCAAAGTGGGGCATCACTGTAGTCCGCGTAGAGCTCCAGCGCATTGAGCCCCCGCCCGATGTACAGGACGCCATGAACAGGGTGGTAAAGGCTGAGAATGAAAAGATCGCCGCCCTGGATCAGGCCACGGCAATTGAGACCAAAGCCGACGGCGAAAGACGGGCTGAGATTAAAAAGGCGGAAGGTATTGCCGCTGCCATTCGTCTGAAAGCTGATGCTGATGGCGACGCGATCAAGATCGTCAACGAAGCCGCCGAGCAGTACTTCATAGGCAACGCCCAGCTGCTCAGAAAACTGGAAACAGTTGAAGCGGCCTTCAAGGATAACGCCAAGATCGTATTGCCTGCCGATAGTGACCTTGTCAATGTGATCGGAGACCTGGCCGGAACCAACCTGCCGATCACGATCAAGAAAGAAAAGTAGGGTCTAAAGTAAGTGTTAATTCAAAAGAACCGTCCACTTTTAGTGAACGGTTCTTTTTTTGTGTTTGGGATCACTGACCGGATTGATAAGACCGGGAGAAGGAGACCGGGTGCGCTGTGAGCTGACCGGGACCAACGTGTCAATGCGAGGAGCGAGCACAGCGAGGAACAAAGCAAATCCCACTGAACGCTAGAATCAATAGCGAAATCCATAAATGTCAGTACCCGATAATTCAGATTGCCAAGTCAAATACTCCGTTCATTCATCGCAATGACAGTTGTGGTTCAATCCTCTATCTTCCATCCTCGGTCTTCGGGCCTAAAATACTTGGTATAATTACTCCCGTGTTTAAAATTCTTAGGTAATAAAACTGTATTCGAAGGAGCCACCAGTGAGCATTATTGAAGTCAACAACCTTACCAAGTACTACGGCAAGGCCAGGGGCATCGTAGATGTGTCATTTAAAGTCGATGAAGGCGAGATATTCGGTTTTATTGGTCCCAATGGAGCAGGTAAATCGACCACCATCCGCCTCTTTTTATCCCTGATCTACCCCACCAGCGGTGAAGCCAGGATCTTTGGCAAGGACTGCATCAAGTACGGTCCGGAGATCCGCCAGGATATCGGCTACCTGCCTTCAGAGGTCTTTTACTATGAAGGTATGAAGGTTCTCGATCTGCTGAAATATTCAGCCAGTTTCTATAAGAAGGACTGCACCAAACGCCTTTATGAACTATCTGAATTAATGGAGCTGGACCTCAAGCGCCGGATCGATGATCTGTCCTATGGAAACAAGAAGAAAGTTGGTATCGTCCAGGGATTGCTGCACTCGCCGAAACTGATCGTTTTGGATGAACCGACTGCCGGGCTTGACCCGCTCATGCAGCAGAATTTCTTCAACCTGATCAAAGAGGAAAATCAGCGCGGGGCGACCGTATTCTTCTCGTCCCATATCCTGGGAGAAGTGCAGCGCCTGTGCAATCGGGTAGCGATCATCAAAGAAGGCAGCATCATCAATATCCAGGATGTCAAAAGCCTGCAGCATGATAACTATAAGAAGATCCGTGTTGAAGGAAAGAGCCTGGATGAAAAGGATTTTTCATTCGATGGTATCAGCAATCTCCAGCGTGAAAATGGGGTATTGAGCTTCTTCTACAAAGGCGATATCAACCAGGTCACCAAAACGATCAGTGGGATGGAGCTATCTGATGTGATCATCGAAGAACCCACCCTGGAAGAGATCTTCCTGCACTATTACGAGTAGGATTTGATATGAATATATTCATCCATGAATTTAAATCGTACTTGAAATCTGTTTTGATCTGGTCGGTTTCGATCTTTGCGATCATCCTGGTTTACCTGGCTGCCTTTTATAGCATCGCCGATGATCTGTCCATGATGGACGATCTGCTGTCCAGCTTCCCGGAAGAGTTGTTGATCGCCTTCGGCATGACAGACCTGAATTTCACATCGATCCTGGGCATGTTTGGATTAGTATTCCTGTTTTGCCAGATCTGCCTTGCGATCCAGGCATCGAACTACGGGATTTCCCTGGTATCGATCGAGGAACGTGAATTCACCGCTGATTTCCTGATGGCGAAACCAGTCGGCCGGGCAAAGATCATGACCACCAAACTGCTGGCCGCTTTGGCAGCCCTTACTGTAACGAACCTTTCCGTTTGGGTGAGTAGTTTTGCTGTCATCAATTATTTGAACGAAGGCCCACCTATCGACAACCGATCACTGGTGGTTCTTCTATCCACTATTGTGATCTTCCAATTATTCTTCCTGACGGTTGGGGTTCTGATCTCCCTGCTGATGAAAAGGGTGCGCTCTGTAACCCCGCTATCGATGGCTCTGGCCTTTGGCATGTATGTGGTCAGCGCCTTTGGTGGTATGTTAGGAGATGATACGGTCGATCTGATCTCACCATTTAAGCATTTTGAGCCTAATGCTATTCTTACCTCCGGGGCATATGACATTCCCCTGGTGATGATCAGCGTGGTCGCGATCCTGATCGCTGTTCCGGCAAGTTATACGCTTTACTCAAAACGAAATATTCACTCGGCGGTTTAGGGTTTACTCGGAGAGCCAAGATGAGAATTTATTTACGAGAACTGAAAGCTAATTTCAAATCGTTGTTGATCTACTGCGGGATCAGTTTGTTTTTCCTGACGGTTGGTTTTGCCAAGTTTTCTGGGTACGCGGATAACCCCGAGCTTCTGGATGTGCTGAATGGTTTGCCGACTGCCATGCTGGATGCATTCAGTATGAATGCGTTTAACCTGACCACGGTGGAAGGGTTCTTTGGGGTGATGTTTGTTTTCATTGGTTTAATTCTGTCCATCGCGGCAGTGATGTGGGGCAGTGACATCATCTCCAAGGAAGAACGGGACAAAACGGTTGAATTTGCCCTGACTCTGCCCGTAAAACGGGGCACATTGATCGCCGCCAAATCTGCTGTTGTGGTTACCAATTCGGTCCTCCTGGCTCTATTTACCTGGGGGATCACGCTGGCAAATACGGCCCGCTATGATCCCGAGCCGGAATTCTTTGAATTCGTAGCTCTGGGGATGGTGGCAATCTTTGTCATGCAGCTGATCTTCCTGGCGATTGGCGTTTTGTTAGGAGCGGCAATCAAGAATCACAAAAGAGCAAGTTCGATTGCGATCTCTATTCTGCTGGGTACTTATTTCTTATCTGTGATAGCAGGTTTGAACGAAGACTTCGAGAAATTGAAATACCTGACTCCTTTTAAGTTTTTTGACCCGGCAAAGCTGCTGCATGAAGGGAAGATCGAGCCGGTTTTCCTCTGGATATCACTTGGTATAGTCGTTGTCTCAATGGTCGGAGCTTACCTGGCGTATTCCAGGCGGGATCTGTATATTTAGCTAGACGAAATAAAATTGATGATTTTTCTGGATGGTTTCATCACTGGCCTGATCCTGCAAATCGCTATTGGGCCAGTATTCTTTTATATTCTCAACCTAACCTTTCAGCGATCTCTCCTTGATGGACTGCTGGCAGTTCTGGCAGCGGTTTTTGTGGATTATCTATATATCAGCCTGGCCATTTTGGGAGTGGGAAAGTTATTAGAAAACGAAAAATTGAAAAGGAGCCTGGGAATTCTCAGTTCAGTGGTGCTGGCTGTCTTTGGTGTGTTGATGATACGATCTGGTATAGATCAGGTCGGACCTGCAGTGGGGGCCGCTGGTGCTTCTAACTATATCAACAGTTTTTTCTCCACCATGCTCCTTACCATTTCCAGTCCATTGACCATTATCTTCTGGACCAGCCTCTTCACCAGCAAAGCCCTTGAAAAAGGGTATGAGAAAAGGGAATTGATCCCGTTTGGATTAGCGGCTGGTCTTGCCACTGCAGTCTTTTTAGGATTCATGGTGACAGGAGCTTCCTTCCTCCGGTTGGCTATATCCGGGAATTTGATCCGTTTCTTGAATACTGCGGTAGGCTTGTTATTATCTTTTTACGCCTTGATCCGGCTTGTCAGGGCGCTGAAATTGAACCCCAAAAAAATTATGAATGATTGAGGTATTATTTTGTAGACTTGAAGTGATTAATTTTATATTGAAATAGTGAGGATAAATGTACAATTCTAGAAAACCACACGGAAATATTGAAAGATCACAGCCCTGGATTTTCTCCTTATTTATCATTGTCCTTCTGGTTGGATCCTTGCTGGCTGCCTGCAGCACAAAACCCGCAGCTGGAGAGTTGATCATCAGTGTCTCTGATGCGTATGAGTTATTTCAAGATGAAGTGTTTATGCTCGACGTTCGTACTCTGGAGGAATACCAGGCAGGACATATTCCTGGCGCGGCATTGATTCCTCTCGAGCAGCTGGGTGCCCGCTATATGGAATTACCGCAGGACGAGACCATCGTGGTTTACTGTCGTTCGGCCAACCGCAGCCTGGAAGCTGTCTATTTCCTTGAAAGCGTTGGTTTTAAACGGGTCCACAGCATGGATCGCGGCTTTAATAACTGGACCGCTAATGGATATGAGGTGGAGAAGTAGGGTGTAAGTTGTGATGTGTAAAGCGTAGAAGCTTAACTGTCATTTCTCAGGAGATTTTTATCTCGACGAAGCAATCTCCTGAGAAATGGGGGATTGCTTCGGGTGCTCCACCCCCTCGCAATGACAGTTTTTTTAAACTAGTTCCGAATTCTGTCTTCCGTCCCCCGTCTTCCGTCCTCAGTCTGGATGCGCAGTGTCATCCTAAAGTCTTCCTGCCAAAAAAGGTACCAGCATCTCTTCAGCAGACAAGCCTCCGTGGCGGCCGATCAGTGGATTGGGCTTGTCTGCCCACCACCAGTAGGCCTTTCCCCTGGCTGCGACGATCAGGTCACCCAGCCGGTTGTAGATCTCGGGGTGGGGGATTCCAGACCCAAACAGGCCCCCGGTGACGGCTTCTTCCGGATCGATCAAGCTGAACTGATCCGGCCAGGTTTTTTGTATGTATTCCTTTACCTCATCAACCTTCCCGGGTTTTATGTGCAAATATGCCAGCCGATTTTCACCGGTAGGCGTCATGTGCAGCAAATTAATGAAACCTGGATGGTTGTTAAGATCATAGTGATCATCGGTATTGTCTGTTGTGATCTGTCCGTGATCAGCTGCCAGCATGACCACGGTGTTATTCCTGATTTTTGGATCCAATCTGTCCAGGAAAAAAGTCTCAAAATTGCGGCTGAAATCCATGAAATCTCCCCAGGCCCGTTCGCTGTCCGGTCCGTGCAAATGGGATATCCCATCCACCTGGCCCCAGTACGCCCAGATGTATTTTGAGGTATCCTTTTTTGATTCCAACAGCTCGCGGATGCTGATCCACATATCGGGGGCAGAACTGATCGCATGGCGATCTGCATCTTCCATGAACATGCGTGATAAACCAGAATCGATGATCGAATAATGCTGGAAGGAGTGTACATTCACTTCTTGATCCAGGAAGAGTTTAGTATTTGACTCTACTGTTAAGTAATTTTCTGGATCAAAACCTGCCAGAGTCAGATCGCCGCCGGGTTTGCGGTAGGTGATTGGTTTATGGGTGATCATATTGGCAGTGATCCCGTACTCTTTCAGCCACATCTCGTATCCCATCACTCCGTGTTCTGCGGCTGAGCTGTCCGTCCAATAGGAAGTGATGGCCGCACAGGTTGTGCTGGGGCAGATCGAGGTTGCAGGTACCAGGAAACCATTTTCCAAGAGCTTATGCCAGATCAGGTTCTCATCTTCCGCCAGCCATTTTTCCAGGCGGTGGAAAGCCAGGGCATCTACCAAAACGAGGATGACATTTCTAACACCATCCCGGATGGAGTCCAGCAGAGCCAGGTCCACAGGGTTGTGTTTGAAACCTGGGATCTGTAACAGATTTGCTGCGCTGGCTGAGATGTTCAGGATGGAACGCTTTTCGTATTCCGGAGAGATGAAGTCTGCGCGTTCCAGGAAGTCTAGTACTGTTTTTGATAGAATTCGGGATTTTGTATTCAAAATTGATCCTATTTTCACTGGCAGCTTGGATAGTTCCTCAAATTATAATCCCAAGGTGTGGGATTGGTATTCATTTAAGTTCCCTAAATAGTGCCTAAGATACCATTAAATTGTCTATTTTTTTAAGTTAGAATATGGTTTCTGACATTATAATAAGATTTATATAACTCGAAGATTATCACACTATTTTCCCATCCAGGAGCATGTGTTGATGAGTTGGACAACATCGGTCAAGGAATGGTTCCTGCAAATATTCACACCTCGTAGATTGCGACAATTTCGAGAGTCGCTAACGGGGTATTTATTTGTCACCCCAGCATTAATATTGATCTTCACTTTTGGGATCTTCCCGGTGGCTTTTGCCCTTTTTGTCAGCCTGCACAAATGGCGTATCATCCGAACGGATTACATTGGATTGGCCAACTATGTCCGCGCAGTAGGAAACTTGGCTTACGTTACAGCTTTTTTCATAGGTATTGGAGCTTTAGCAGGGGTTTATCTCATTCTCAAACGCATCATTCAGACTGCTCGCGAGGTGGATGAAAAGCCCTGGCTGCTGGCAATACCCGGTTTATTATACGCCTGGGCAGCCTATTATTTCCTGCGGTATATCTGGTATCAGCTGCCGGAGTTCCTGGATATTGCCCAGAAAATCTTGGGTGTGGAAAAAACACGCGAATTATTTAACCAGCTGATCATGGAAGCCTTTCGCGCTCCCGCGGTTTATTATGCCTGGTATTATTTTGTGGTCGTCTTAATTATTGCTGTGGTTGTTGGTATTCTGGCTTTGATCCTATATAAAAAACCCCAGGGATCTTATTTCCAATCACAATTCATTTTGGCCTGGCTGGCTTTGGGTGCAGGGTTGGGATTATTATATTTCACTTACCAGGAGATCTCCCAGGTATATCAAATTGCCCTCGAAACCAACTCAGACCCGGGAATCTGGCCCCAGGTGATCACGATCTCAGCCGGAATCATATTACTGGTTTTGGGCTGGTTTAGCTGGAGTTCAGCGCCCAAATCCAGAGAAGGCTGGAAATTCTGGATCAAAATCCTGGGTGCGTTCACATTTATGGCCGGGGGTTGGCTGCTGGTAGGGGAGATCCCTGTCCTGCTGGCTTCTGGCGATAAGGACCTATGGAATGGACTTAAAGTGACAGTGTTCTTTTCGGCTGGTACAGTACCAGCTCAACTGACCCTGTCATTATTCCTCGCTATTCTATTATTCCAGAAACTGAGGGGATCTGAGTTTTTCCGGATGGTCTTCTTCCTACCGTATGTGACACCGTTCATTGCCAGTGCGGCAATTTTCCGTCAGATCTTTGCCAACCGAGATACGGCGTTGATTAATCTCTTGTTAAGAGGCCTGGGGGGAGATGCCCTGGCGTGGCTGCAGGAATCCAAAGGTGTGAATTTGTTAATAGCGGAATCATTGGGTATCACTTTACCTTCCTGGGCTGCGGGCCCCAGCCTGGCATTGGTGGTGGTGATGATTCATGCTATTTGGACATATGTTGGGTACGATATCGTTATTTATCTTGCAGGCCTGGGAAATATCCCTACTGAGATGAACGACGCGGCGGCAATTGATGGCGCTAGCAAATGGGAGATCTTCCGCTACATCACCTTCCCCCTTCTGTCTCCCACAACCTATTTCCTGTCATTGGTGTCCATTATTGGTACCTTCAAAGCCTTTGCCACTTTATGGGTCTTCCGGGAAGGTTTGGCGTTAGGGACTACCGACACGTTCAGCGTTGCCATCTTTCTGGAATTCTTTGATAAGCTGCGGTATGGCTATGCTTCGGCGATGGCCTTTGTCTTATTTGCCATTATCCTGGGTTTGACAGTTATCAATAATAAATTCCAGGGGTCGAAAGTATTCTATTTGTGATTTGGCGGAGATAAGAATATGGAAGGAAAACGTTCACGATTATTAAAAGTTCTGATTTACATATTGTTGATCGTCGGGGCAGTTATTTCTATTGTGCCTTTTGTGTATATGATCTCTACCTCCTTAAAGACTATTGGTGAGGCGTTGGGCAGTTCATTCTTCCCCTCAGAGCTGCACTTTGAGAACTATGGTGAAGCCTGGAGAAGGGGAAATTTCCCTCAATATTTCTGGAACAGCATCCGCATTACAGGAATATCATTGCTAGGTAGTGTTTCTATCAGTGTGCTGGCAGCTTATGGATTTTCCCGCATCAAATTTCCGGGGAGGGATCTGATCTTTGGTGTTATGCTGAGCACGATGATGATTCCGGCCATGGTCACGATCATCCCTAATTTCCTGACGGTAACCTGGCTGGGTCGAATCGGACCTATGAAATGGATCAATAACTGGCCGGCATTAACCATCCCCTTTATGGGAAGTGTGTTTAATATCTTCATGCTGCGCCAATTTTTCGCCCAGATTCCGGATGAACTTTTCGACGCAGCCCGCATTGATGGATCTGGACATTTGCGCTTTTTATTCCAGGTAGTCCTCCCATTATCAAAGGCACCTCTAATGGTGATCCTGGTCTTGACATTTATCGGCTCTTGGAACTCGCTGGCCTGGCCGTTGTTAGTTACAAATACACCTGATTGGCGTCCAATATCAGTTGGTATGATGAACTTTGTGTTTGAAGCAGGGCAGGAAATCCATTACATCATGGCGGCAGCATTTATCACCATCATACCGATCTTGATCCTGTATTTCTTCACCCAAAAGCAATTTACTGAGAGTATTGCCCGCAGTGGATTGAAAGGATGAGATTATATTAGATATACATTGTACTCAAGGAGGTGATGTCTCACAAAATCCGAACTAGATGTTTGTTTTACCAGACAATATTTTGAGGAGAAAAAATGCCTAAAAAACTGATCACAATGTTATTTGCGTCCTTGCTGGTGCTTTCCCTGGTGCTGAGCGCCTGTGCGCCGCCACCTGCACCCACAGAAGAACCGGTTGTAGAAGAAGTTGAAGAACCCGAACCAACACCAGAACCCGTCGTTGAAGACGAACCAATGATGGACCTCAGCGGTACTACTGTCCAATTCTGGCACGTCTATGGTGAGGGCGATCCCCGCAATGAGACGATTGCTGCCTTGGTGGAAGAATTTAATGCTTCCAATGAATATGGAATTACTGTTGAAGCTCTTGACCAGGGTTCCTATAATGATCTGGAAGACAAGGTCAACGCTGGTATCCAGTCAGGTGACCTTCCTCAGATTGCCCAGGCTTACACCAGCGCCCTTAACAACTGGGACACCGTAGATCTGATCGTGGATCTGAACCAGTTCATTTCTGACGCAGACTACGGTTTGACCGAAGAAGAGATGGCTGACATTTATCCTGCCGTTTTGGAATTGGGTGTGACTCCTGCTGGTGCCCGCCTTGGTTGGCCATTCAGTCAGTCTGCAAACGTGATGGTTTATAACTACACCTGGGCTCAGGAACTGGGATTTGATGCACCTCCCACTACCCCAGAAGAGTTGAAAACTCAATTATGCGCAGCGGCGGAAGCCAATGCTTCGGACGATAATCCGGATAATGATGGTACTGGCGGCATGGTTTGGTATGCCAGCGCATCCAATTATCTATCCTTCCTGCATGCTTTTGGTGGTGCAGAGTTGAATGCAGACGGAACAGCTTATGACTTCAACACTGAGGCAGCAAAAGCTGCTGCGTTGTATGTCAATGATCTGAAAGCCAGTGGATGCACCTTTGAGACTGAAAGTTATCCGAACCCGGAGCAGGCTAACCGCCTGGCCCTTGTTACACTGAGCTCCACCTCCGGTCTGAAGTATTACGGTTATGCCTTTGCAGATGGTTTATTCCCCGATGATGTCTGGGGTTTCCTGGCTTTCCCCGGCCCCGATGGCGGACAGGGTGTAGATGCTTTCACTCAGACATTTGGTGTCCTGAAATCCACACCGGAACAAGAACTGGCTTCCTGGCTCTGGATCAAATTCCTGACAGCTCCAGTGAACCAGGCAAAATGGGTTGAGGCTTCTGGCTACCTGCCAACCCAGTTCTCCACTGAAGGCATGTTGACTGATTACATTGCTTCTGTCCCGCAGTTCCAATCAACTTTGGCACTGGCTGCACTTGGACAGGGAGAACCAGAGACCTTCACGGCCTGGTATTCAGTCCGCAGGGCAGTGGATGACGCCGCAGCCCAGCTATACGCAGCGGAATCCCCAGAAGAGGTTGGTACAATTCTGGTTGAGCTGAACGACACAGCTGCTGCCTTGGTTGCTGAACTTGAGTAAGATTTGAACCTGAGTTACAAAAACACCTGCTGGGAAAAACCAGCAGGTGTTTTTATTGTACTTTAGATAGGAAACGGTTTCCTCAGAAGGAAACCGTTTCCTTCTGTTTGAAATCACGCATCCTGGGTTAAGGGATCACAAACACCCCAATCACTGGATCATGATCTGATTTATGGATAAACCCTTCATCATCCGAAAGGGGCAGGGGGTAATCCGCATTGCAGTGCAGCACGTTCACCTCTACCAGATAGGCCTCGAGTTCCGGGTTCACCAGTATATGGTCAAGAACCTGGGAAGAACCCTGGTAGACATAGCTGTAGCGGTCCTCTGGCTCCAGCCAATCGAAAAGATTGATCAAACCGATTTCTTCCAACGTTTGCAAAGGGAGTGATCCGTAGTAGGAATTAAGGTCACCCATTACCACCAACAAAGCCCCGGGATCCTCCACGAGAAGCTCCTGAGCGATCTCGGCATTCCAAGCAGCCTGGGCATTACGGCGGGGTTCCGTCGCTTCCTCGCCGCCGCTCATACTGGTGAAATGATTGTTGAGTAAATAAAGTCTTGCATCTGACCCTACCAGTTCTACCTGGATCATCAGCGGTGGTCGGCTTGTAATGTTCCCTGGAGAAGGATACTGCTCTACATCAATGATCGTGGCTTGATCACCACGCACCAGGTATCCGACATCAATACCCCGGCTGTCAGTGCCTTCGATCAATGCTGCCTGGTAATCATATTCTGCCAGCAGTGGATCAGATGCGATATCCTCCAGGATTTCAAGGTTCTCGACTTCCTGGATTCCGATCACAGTTGGGAATCCTGCGGCCTGGATGGTCTGGGCTACGCGGGAGATGCTCTGTTTATATTCCCTTACTTTTGGCAGGGGAGGACTGGTAGGATGGGGAACCACGAAATCAAACAGGTTTTCCACATTCCAGGTCATTATGCTGAAATGTCCAGGTTCTAACGAATCGAGTGAAGTGATTTCCGGGACCTTGTTTTGGACAGCATAGTTCACTGTGGGTTGGATCTTGTAATTGCCATAAGAATAAGACAACACACCTACTAACCCCGATATGGTATCTCCCACTGCCGCAGATACTTCCTGGTCATCCCGGGTCTCATAAGTCTCACTGCTGCCATCATCAACATGGATCAGCATTCCCTGGTCCTGTCCCTGGTAAACCCGTTCCACACCGTGTTTTGGGAGGACTACTGCGTATTCCCCATAGCGAGTGGTTGGACCTACAACCAGTGCAGAGTCTGGGACAGAGACCAGCATACCTTCCAGAGCTTCGTAGTAAATAAGGCTTTCATCATTATCTGGTGGGGGATCTAGGACGATTGATTGAAAGAATCCGGCCGTTTCGATCCAAAGGACAATATCAGAAGCAGCGGAGACATCTATCTGTGTTTGTTGGAATGATTCACGCACTCTCCCTGTTACCTTCACCAGATCACCAGGTTTGACATCAATTAAGATGGGGCCGGTATTAATAAAAATACCAGCTGAGGTAGCGGGGTCATTGTCGGTTATTGACTCCTGGATCCAAAATCCCTCCAGATCAGGAAATACACCAGTGACTATGCCGGAAGTGATTATCCGGGACAATACATATGGTGATCTAGACCCAGTGCCCTGAATGGCCCATATGGGTACGTTTATATCGGTAAATGTGTATTTTGTTTGTCCAAATGAAGGTTCTGACCAGTTTCTTGACTGCACGGAATAAGATTCAAAACTAACATATTGAGGATCTCCGATCGTCTTTGCCTGATAACTGACCCTGGTAGTTGCACCACTTCCAGCCAGTTCGTCAACCATCCAGATAATTTGATTTCCTTCCAGCCGTCCGCTGTCCTGGATTTCGATGATCTCTAATTGGGGATCGATATTGGTTGTGATAACCAGATCATGATCAATGTCTGTTGAATGGTTTGTCACAATATACGAAACGTCAACTTCTTGCTCAGGATTGGTGTAGATAGGTGTTTGGGCATCAATATACAGTCCTGGAGGATAGATCCTGGATAGATCGCTCTGCAGCCTGGGATAAAGGCGCATCTTACCATCCAACACTTCCATAATGCCTGAGACCATGTAATACTGATCAGATTCAACATCTTCAAGGCTGATTCCGGTCTCTTTATCTATATAGAGAGATACCAGATTGCCAAATTCATCAAAGAGATCGATCTCATAGCTGTATGTGAATTCTTCCAGGCGCGCTACCTGTCCTTCAATTTCGACCAAACGTCCAGGGAAATATTCAGGTTCGGTATTGATCATTCCCAATTCTGTACCTTCGGGTGACAGGGCGGAGTTCTGATTGCCTGGCTCGAGTATTTCCACAAGGTCTTCTGAAGACGGAATGAGTTCGATTGAATCCCGGTACAATTCAATTTTCCCACGCACGCGGACTCTAGATCCTAGCGGTACAACAAGGGAATTGCCTGCGTTTGCGACATAGACCTGCACGCCACCGCTCTCATCCTCAACATAGAACTTAGCGCCGCTCCCAGCGTAGAAACCACCTACGTACATGGTGCTGATGCCTTCAACAACCACTTCTTTGTCAATTAATCCTCTGGCTGTGCTGATCGGGATGGCAGCTCCCCCGATCTCCCCATGAAACGGATCAGCAAATGCTGGCAGGACCCAATTTCCTGCCTCAAGATAGACATTACGGAAGGTGTATCCGCTGAATGTGAAATCAGCCTGGAGTGGAATGTCGCCTGTGAATACTTCTCCATCCTCGATTTCCGTTATCCGTGTGGTGATCAGATTGCCATCTTGCTGGAAAAGCCCGGCATTTTCCTGCAGGTGGAGGTATTCTGGGAGTGGGATGGTCAGCAAGCTATTATTCAGTTCTTTTCCAGTCTGATTGTGGATCTTGAATTCAACTTCGAATTCTTCTCCGGGATTCACCTGGTATGGAAAATCAACTTCTAGCTTCATGAGATCTGCCAAAGCATGATTGTTGGAGCTTCCAGTATTCATCAACGAGGGAGTGCTGTTGAGAGAAAAGTCAACTCCATTGTCGTCAGTATCTCCAATACCGGATGATAGATTAACAGGTGATCGCTCCAGGGATACTCCCGGCTGCATTTCTGAGGCAGGATGACCTTCAGTCATTGCGCCCGGACCGCTGCCCCAGCAAAGCTTATCAATAGTCTGGCCATCTTTCCGTAGTGAGAGTCCGCCCCGTCCAGGGACTAATGGTTGGTTGATGATTCCATCCGGCTGGAGTGGAAAGAGCTGGCCGTTCTGGATCAAGGCGTAATACCCCAGGGGAGGGATCAGCGTTTCTTCTGTCCATTGATAAATCAGGATTTCTTCACTGGAGTCCTTTAATTGATACCAGAGAGAATGTCCGTTCAGGTCGGCGATATCAGAGCCGCTGTTATAAAGTTCGATGAAGTCAGCCTGATTATTGCCTTCCACACCTGTGAATACCTCGCTGATAAGGATCTTTACAGGTGTTATTTCAAAACCCTGGGACTGGTCGATTTCGTCCCCACTGACTTTGCAGCTGGTGATCAATAGAATGACGAGCAACCAAAGTAGGTGTGAATGTTTTTTCATCATATCCTCTGTACTGGGGAATAAATAATCTTGCTAGCATTGTACTTCTCTAACTGCATATTCGCCATTAAATATCTGCTTTGCATCTATTTTTCTTTCTCGAGTCTGGTTTGATATCAATTTCTATGTCAGGTTGATAGTGTCATGCTAAAATAATGGAGAAAGGAATTATTCAAGGAGGGTATTCGTGTTTGTTTTGATTCGCGGTGGTGGTGATCTGGCGAGCGGTGTGGCAGTTCGACTGCACCATTCTGGTTTTGAGGTTATGATCACTGAATTGCCCAAACCCCTGGTTGTGCGCCGGACAGTATCCTTTGCAGAAGCAGTCACTGATGGGAGCAAGGAAGTAGAAGGTATAAGCGCAGTTATGATCCAAAACCCTGGAGAGGTAAAAGACCTCCTTCGGGTGGGAAATATCCCAGTTTTGGTGGATCCTGAATTGGCATGCCTCAAAGAGGTCCGGCCGGATGTCGTTGTAGACGCCCGTATGCGAAAAAAACCTCCTGCTGAAGGTAAAGAGTTGGCTACATTAGTGATTGGATTGGGACCCGGATTTATCGCTGGAGAAAACTGCCATGCAGTGATTGAAACCAATCGCGGCCATAATCTGGGTCGGGTGATTTGGGCTGGTCCGCCCCAGGAAGATACCGGTGTGCCAGGTATGGTTCATGGGTTTGCTGCAGAAAGAGTCCTGCGCTCCCCGGAAGATGGAAAATTGGTTACCGGGGCAACGATTGGCGATCATGTAAAAAATAGCGCTGTCATAGCATTGGTTGGTAGTCAGGCAGTCTTGGCTCCGTTTGATGGTGTATTACGGGGTTTGATCAAGCCTGGATCACAGGTGACAAAGGGGATGAAGATCGGTGATGTTGACCCTCGTGATGACCCATCAATTTGCTCATTGGTATCAGATAAGTCCCGGGCTATCGGGGGAGGTGTGCTGGAAGCTATTCTAGCCTGCCCGGATTTAAGGTCTGGATTATGGATCTAAACCATAGATTCCGATTAGCTCAAAATTCAAGAATTGCCCTGATAGGATCCGGCGGAAAAACCACCTTAATGTTCCAGCTGGCAAGAGATTTTGGAACACGGGTGATCTGCACGACATCTACTCACCTGGCCATGGATCAGTTGGAGGCTGCGGATCATCATTGGGTAGTGAATGGGATCTGTGATCTACCGGGACAAAATGATGAGGTTCAGGGGAATGTATTGCTTTTCACCGGACCGCAAGTTGAACCTGAGCGTGCAGGCAGCCCTTCTCCTGAAATCATGCAAGCTCTGAATGATCTGGCCCTGACCTGGAACTGTCCCCTGATCATCGAGGCAGACGGGGCCAGGAAGTTGCCTATCAAAGCCCCGGCAAAGCATGAGCCTGCCATACCTGATTTCACAAATGTTGTGATCACCGTCATCGGTCTATCCGGGCTTGGGAAACCACTTAATGCGGAATGGGTCCACCGGCCTGAGATCTTTTCCTCCCTGGTCGATCTTCCATTGGGTGCCAGAATAGAAAGCGAACACCTGGTCAAAGCACTTGTATCTCCGCAAGGGGGGGTGAAGGGTATCCCTCAGGAAACCAGGAAGATCCTGCTCATTAACCAGATTGATAGTTTTCCGAATTGGAAAACATTTTATCCCCAGCTGGAGACTTTGTTGAGTGAATACTCGGCTGTTGCTTTCTCTGTCCTTGAAGACCAGATGTTATTGGAAGTCCACGAAAGGATCGCCGGGATCGTTTTGGCTGCAGGAGGTTCAACCCGTTTTGGCGAGCCCAAGCAGCTACTGGACTGGTTTGGAAAACCCCTTGTGAATTTCGTGGCTGATAAAGTTGGATCATCCGGCTGCGCACCGGTAGTGGTTGTCACTGGAGCGGATCACGACAGCGTTTCTCAGGCATTGGATGGACTTGAGGTGGAAGTGGTTTGCAATACAAGCTGGCAGACTGGCCAAAGTTCCTCTGTCCGGGCCGCCATCCAGTCTCTCCCAAAAGATATCGGAGCAGCTATCTTCCACCTTGTAGATCAACCTCTCATTCCAGTTGAGTTGATTGCTGCTCTCCGGAAAAAACACGCCAGGAATCCCGCTCCGATCATCATGCCGACCATAGCGGGAAAACCCGCTAACCCCGTCCTTTTTGATCGGAATGTTTTTCCTGATCTGGAAAGTTTGGATGGAGATGTTGGAGGTAGGGCTTTATTTGATAAATACGAGCCCAGTACTGTAATATGGGATGACCCTTCCAGCCAGGTGGATGTGGATACTCCAGAGGAATACCAGAAGATACGTTTTTCAGATGAAGTACAGGATTGATAGCATAACTTCTGTATATCACTTTATAGTACAATTTGTGCAAGTACAACATTTTCAGAAGAATACCGTCCATCCCCTGATGAATGGAACGAATATTGGGAAATAATCTCTTCAGAAAAAAGTGAGAGAATATGCCTGCTGATGTAATCCGGACCTTTATTGCAGTAGATTTACCCCCCAGCGTATTGGACGCTTTGGGTCAGATATCGACTCAGCTGCAGGAAAAAATGCCCGGAACACCGGTCCGTTGGGTCGATTTTTCGAAAATGCACCTGACGTTGAAGTTCCTGGGTGATATATCCACGGAGAATATTCCTATGGTGGAGAAGATCCTTCAATCAGAAGCTTCAAAAAGGCAGGTGATGGAAATAGGGATTGGTGGTATTGGAGCTTTTCCAAAAGAACGCCATCCCCGTGTAATTTGGATCGGAGTGGAAGCTCCTGTGGATCTGTTCGATCTCAGGCGGGGAATTGAAGATGGGGTTGCCCGTTTGGGGTACACCTACGATAAATACGAGTTCACTCCTCATCTGACCCTGGGGAGGATCTCTCGCAAGGCCTCAGCCCGAGATGTCAGAACAGTTGGAAATGTTCTGCATGATTTTCAAGTGGGCTTTATTGGTGTAGCCAGAATTGAGGCTGTACATTTGTACCGCAGTGAATTAAAACCGGAAGGGGCGGAGTATACCCGGCTCTTTTCTGCTAAATTGTCTGAACATGAAGCAGCAGGGCTAAAATAAGAATTAGATACGAGGTGAAATTGGAAACAAGGAAAGTAGCAGACTTTATTGTTAAGGTATTAGATGACAAGAAGGGGGAAGATATTCATCTTTTGGATATTCACGAAAACTCGATCTTGGCGGATTATTTCATAATATGCTCAGGGACAAGTACCAGGATGGTCAAGGGCCTGATGTCTGAGGTTGAGGATGAGGTCAAGAAGGAGTTTGGTTTGTATGCCCGCCTGGAAGGGGAGCCGAACTCAGGCTGGATATTGGCAGATTATGGATCTGTGATCGTACATCTCTTCTCTCCCAGCCAGCGGGAGTATTACAGCCTGGAAGAGCTCTGGTCTGAAGCAAAGACGATCTTGCGTTTGGTTTAATTAAGAATATATAATCAGTATTCAGTTTAGATCAATTCACCAAACACTGAATACTGATTACTTTTTTAACCTTGCCTTTCTACAATTTCATGGTTCTGCATTATAAAATCCCTTTCACCATCCCGCCATCCACATTTAACATCACACCGGTGATGTAAGAAGCTGCCGGTGACAGCAGGAAAGCTGCAGCTCGCCCAATTTCATCAGGGGTTGCCATTCGTCCCAGAGGGCATTCGACTGTGATCTTTTCCATTTCTTGTTCTATTGTCGAACCTCTTTGTTCAGCTCGGAAACTTAATATTTCCTGGACTCGTTCGGTTTTGGTCCAACCTGGCAGGATCGAATTGAACCGGATACCATCGGTGCCCAGTTCCAGCGCCAGGGATTTGGTCAAGCCTACAGTGGCTGCCCTGATACTGTTGGAGAGGATCAGGTTGGGAATGGGCTGCTTGACGGAGTATGATGTTATGGTCAATACGCTGGCGGCGTCAGATGCTTTCAGGTAGGGTAGGGCGGCTTTTATTAGGCGGACGTGGCTGAGAAAAACCAGGTTGGTGGCATCTTGCCAAACCTCATCTGTATGATCTTCGAATTTACCGGAGGGAGGCCCTCCAGTATTGGTGACGAGTATATCCAAACCTCCCAGGATTTCTACTGCCTTGTTGATAAAATTTGCTGCATCAGCCCTGGCTGCATCACCGACCAGGTAATGGACCTCAGCTCCGGTTTCTTTTTGAAGGAGTGCGGCTGAATATTTGAGGGTATTTTCATCGCGGCCGTTAATGACTACTTTGCATCCCTCTTCTGCCAGGATCCTGGCAGAAGCAAATCCCAATCCTTTGCTGGAACCAGCCAGAAATGCTTTTTTCCCTTTTAACGATAGATCCATAATTTCTCCTTATATCAATTCAATCCGGTCCTGAATGATTGGTAGATGCGGGTAATGGCTTTCTACCCATGAGACCACTTTCTGTAAACTACGTTGTGTATGTGCGCCGCTATTACTGAGATAAGTACAACCTATCAAGGTTTCTTGCCAGCGGTCTTGGTAATCAAGTTCTGCGACTGAAACGTTAAATTCCTTTTGCAATCGAATGACCAGTGGTTTGAGCTGGCTTCTTTTTTCTTTCAGGGAAGCGCACATTGGAATGCTGAGATGAATTGTCAGTAAACCTATCGCCATTCAATACACTGCCTTTTTAGGGGATATGCCCTGGGTCCAATCAGGATGACCATACTTATCAGATAATAGCTGTCCAGCTTTGTCCATTTCTTTCGGTGTGAGTTCTCCCTCTTCCAATTTTATGTTTAGGGCTTGGGAGAAAGCAGCTTTAAAAGCCTGAGAGGCCTTTATCCAGCTGATCACTTCTCCCAGCGCCTCTCCGACAGTGATTGCTTTTTGAACGATTATCTCGCCAGCCTGCTGGCGAGCTTTTTGTGAGGGATAGGAAAGAACCTGGGTAATTCTGGTCAGGTCGCCTGACAGAGGTAGGCTGCCGTGCTGAAGCAGGCAGTTCTTTTTCCGAGCCTGGGCGCTGCCAATGATCTTCTTGCCGTTGGCAGTGATCTCAAAGTCCGAGGGATTTTCAAAGCATACAGGTTGGTGGTGGGCTTGTGGATCTTTCCCTGCGTGCACTTCAACTGGCAAGCACAACCGAGAGAGAGCATCGAATAAAGCATGAGAGATATTGCGGTAGCTGTTCATCAAGCTGCCAGAAAGACGGGGGTCACTATAGGGGCCTATCACTGCATAGGTCAACTCGTCCGTATGGAGAATAGCCCGCCCTCCAGTTGGCCGGCGGATCACATCCCAGTGCCTGCTTGTGAGCTGATCGATATCAACGTCAGAGTACGGCTGGTTATATCCCAGAGATAGGCAGGGTGGGTTCCAGCTGTACAAGCGCAAGGTGGGGGGAGATAATCCTTCTTCCACCCCAGCCAGGATGGCTGAGTCAATGGCCATATTCATAGCACCGGAAGAGGGTTCTGAGAGGATGAGGCGCCATGCGGATTGAGGAAAGGCATCATTCATAGGGAGAATTATAGTCCATCAGCTTTAAAGGGGATTCATGTTGTCAATCCTGGTGTGGGGGAAAACCCCAGCATAAAACAACAAAAAACCATTCAAGTGGGGGTTTGGGCTTAAAAATCTGTTAGTTTTGCTTCAAAGTAGCCCCTTTTTGTGGTTTTTTCCTTGTCAAAACAGGCACTTTCATATATACTGTGGGTAAATAGTGGGTGAAAGTGGTAAATAGTGGTTCGCCGGGAGACCGGCGATCTGTGTTTAACAAGGGAACCGAACATATGTTCTTAGGACAATATCGGCACTCTTTGGATGACAAAGGCAGAATGATTGTACCAGCCCGTTTCAGGGATATGCTGGAAGGTACGATCTATTTAACCCAGGGTTTTGATCAAAATCTGCGGGTACTGCCAGAAGCCGCTTTTGTATCCATATACGAAAGAGTCACGGAAATGAGTTCAACAAATCCCACGGCGCGCCAGCTTCGGCGTTTGATCTTTTCCACTGCCCAGCAGGTGGATATTGACAGCAACGGCCGCATCCTGATCCCCAAGTATCTAAGGGATGTTGCCGATCTATCCGCGGAAGCGATTGTCGTCGGAGTTGGGGAAGCGCTGGAAATCTGGTCTCCTGAAGCCTGGGATTCTCAGAACCAGCTTCTCCAGGATGCCGATTCCAACGCAGAAAGATTCGCTGCCTTAGATATTTAGGTTATCAAATGCAGCATATACCTGTCCTTTACCAGGAAGTATTAGATGTCATAAATCCGGTCTCTGGTGGTTTATATGTAGATGGCACTGTGGGGGCAGGAGGGCACAGCCGGGGAATCCTGGAAAGAAGTTCTCCGGATGGGCAGCTGATAGGTTTAGACCGGGATCCGGCAGCGCTAGCTTTGGCAGGAAGTAATCTGGCCGAATTTTCAGACCGGGTCACCTTAATTCAGGGCTCTTATGTTGAGTTGGTTTCGCACCTTAACAACAGAAATTGGCATACAGTCGATGGTATATTGATCGATCTGGGTTTATCGTCCATGCAAATGGATTCTCCAGAAAGAGGATTTTCTTTCAGGTATGACGCTCCTCTGGATATGCGATTTGATCCTGGCCAATCATTTTCAGCTTCTGATCTGATAAATGAATAT
>Ga0180435_10000861_pt1 | contig 32012 bp, 26 predicted proteins | sample SS_ome_3_FD_132467 | JGI IMG/M metagenome (GOLD analysis project Ga0180435, IMG submission 132467) | Hypersaline lake sediment archaeal communities from the Salton Sea, California, USA - SS_3_S_1 metaG | ecosystem: Environmental > Aquatic > Non-marine Saline and Alkaline > Hypersaline >... | reverse complement strand
TCCGTCAGCTTGTAGACGGCCGAGACGCGGTCGCGGGTCAGAGGGTTGCGCCAGTGCTTCGAGACGAAGTAGCCGCCGTAGCCGTAGACCTGGTGCTTTTCGTCGAGCCCGGTGAACTCGCGGAGCTTCTCGAACTTGGCGGTCATTTCCGCGTTCAAACCGTCTTCCAGGATGTGAATGGGCTTGAGGTTGTGACGCCCAAACTCACCGTGTGCGTAGACGTATTGCGCGAACTTGTCGCCAGAGTCGTAGCGGATCGAGAAGGTGTGACTCCTCTCCTGGGCGGTTCGGATCGCCGCTGGGATGCCGCTGGTGATGGTGTCGAAGGTGTCGAGCAAATAGCTCGGAACACCAACACGCATGTCTCGCATGGCACGGTAAGCGTCAAGGTCGTTGCCCCAGCGCTGGACATGCTCGTGGCCCATCGTGCCGACCGGCTTCATGTCGAGCTCTTGAGCCAGAGCCACGTTGCTCGTGGCCATGATGCCCAACTCCCGCAGAGTACGAAGGACGATCTTGTGTTGACTTTCGCAGGTAGCGGCCCGCATCCCGACCTCAAAGATGCGGCTCGGGTCTTTCGTGATTTCGATGAGCTTTTTCGCCTGCATCATCGCGGAGTTGCGATAGCCTTCGGCGTCCACGGCGATCATGTTCGTAAGGGTCTTCTTGTCGGAATCCCCAGCCGCCGCGACAATGACCCGACGCATGATTTCGGCTTGTTCCTCACAGGTGGCAGCCAGCATGTTGGGGTCGATCTCCGTCCCTTTGAGCTTGATCTCCGTCGCCAACTGGATGGGGAAAAACAAGCGTAGGGCCAGAGGTTCGAGCCATGACACCGCGAAGCTGTTGGCTGTGATGGTAGCGATGGGCTCACGCTGATAGACCCACGTGCCCGCCGGTGCCGTCAGGATGCTGGTACCACTGGCGACGGTCACGGCTCGACGCATGGCTGTGGACAGACCGTAGCCATGCACGTCGAGATACTCGGACTCTCCCTTCTCGGGGATCGGCAGGAGCCATTTGCGGAGCTCGTCGTCGAGATTGAACGGGATGTACTGCCACCCACCCTTCCGGAAACTCAGGTAGAACGTCTCCCGTCGAAGAGGGAAGCCGGCCTGAGCCATGCTGAACTTGTAGCCATCGGTGCGGAGGAGGTTGGTCATCGTCGGGGCCTATCCAGTTCTTATGCCGGGGTTATGGTGGAGACAACCCTAAATATGGTAGAAAGTACCGGAGAAAACTCACACCCTTCAGAAAGGTGAACATTCTCGAGCGCGTGCCAAAAGACCGACCCGGAGGCCGCACCGTGAAAAGGTGCGAGCTCCGGGTCCTTGATGATCCCTCCTAGCCGTGCTTGCGCAGGACGGTCTTAGCTTGCTGCATCGCGGACACGACCATCGGGTCCGTCGAAGCCGGCAGCACGTCCATGAGGTCGCGCAGGGCCAGCAGGGCCTGAGTCAGATCAGAACTCGAGGATGGGAGGGACGTAGTCTTCGAATCCTTCGGGGACTTTCTCGGGCTCGTCGGGTTTGGATTTGACGGGAGTGCCTCGGTTGAGGGGGTTGTCCCAGATCTTGTTGCGTTCTGGTTCTGGCTCAGGAGCAACTTCTCGAGCAGGTTCAGGCTTCGGCTCGTAGACGGGCTCGATGACTGGCTTGACCTCGGGCTCGACAGCGGGCTTGGGAATGGGCTCGATGACGGGCGCTGGGCGAGGAGCGCTTTCTCGAACTTGGTCAGGGGGATCAGGCGTAGCTTCTTGTGCGTCATGGGGTTCCTTGGCGGCCACGATGATGGCCTCGCTCCCCTTGTCGCTCGACTTCAACGCTTCTCCAAATTTCTGACGTTCTTCGTCAGTCATCGCCCCCAACGCCTCTTCGATGACGGCCTCCACGAAACCGGACTTGGTCTGACCGGTCTTGGCGACGTGCTTGGAGATGCGTTGGTAGGTCAGGCCCTTGACACTAATGCTTCTTCGATTTTGTTTACGAGGCATGTCTGAATCGGTGTGAAGAAGGAGGGCGCCCTCCTGGACGCCCTCCTTCGTTTCGTCGCTACTTGTCCTTGGCCGAGCGACGAGACGGCCGGTCCCTGCGGAAGCTGACTCGGGGTGTCAGCTCATGCCGCTCGACAGCGTCGAGCAGGACCTTCTGCTCCAGAGGATCTTGGACCTGCTCGACGCGGTCCTCGAACTCCTTGTGTGGTTTGTAGGTCGTCACCTCCTCGAAGAAGAACCCGAATCGGGACCCGAGCACCTGCTTGATGCTGTCGATGTCCTTCCCCTTCGGGATCTTCAACGACGCGGATGGGATCGTCACCGTGGCGGACCCCATGTCATCGCCGTCGAGGGTGGTGTTGCCGACTTGACCGCCAAGCTCGTTGACCGCTGCCTTCCGTACGTCTGACTTGATGTCATCGAGTACTTCCTTGACACGATCCCCGAGCTCCCACAGCACGCTGCCGACCTCGACCTTTCTTTCGACGGAGGCGTTCTCCATCGACTTCTTGATGTTGTCCAGCCCATCCAGGAGTACCTGGTGAGCCACCCTTGTGTCGAACGACTGAGTCTTGTCGCTTGCATCTGCTTCGGACATTGACTTCATCTCCTCTCTCTTCTTTGCCCCTATGGGCGCCTTCCCTCGCGGGAAGGGAATCGACAATCTACCGAGCCTAGGGCTCTTCGAAGCACGCTACGTGAAAAATGCCTTCGTCGGCACACCACTTGACGGGCTCGCCCTTGTGGATTTTCTCTCCACACTGGAGGCAGACGCTTTCGCGCGTAGCGTTGGCTTCTGCGAAATCCTGACCCGGTTGTGGTTTGAACTTGCCGCTTTTGCCCCGGGATGATGCCGGAGCCTGATCCTCTTCCCCGAAGCTGTCAATGAGCTCCGACACGGAGCTGCTCTTCTTCGCAGCTTCTTCGGCTCGCTTGGCCTCGCGTCGGAGCGCCTCGGCTTCTTCAGCCTCGAGATCAGCGGCGATCTTACCCTTTAGTACACCAACTTGCACGATGCAATCTCGAGCGATGGGGCACTCTTTGCAGGCGTCGCTGCGCTTCGACCATGCTCCGAAACATGGAACGCTTTCGATTGCCAGCGAGACGATGTAGGGATCGTCGCTGTAGGGGTGCTTTGAAGAGGCGACAGGGAGGTGCACGATCTCGGCGATCTCCTCTTCCTGCTCGATCTCCTCGGCGGCGTCAGCACGGGCTGCTGCAAGGTCCTCGACCTCGGCTTCTTCAGCCTCGACTTCATCTTCGGGGTCGTCTCCGCGAGCCGCTTTGACACCTTCATCAGTGAGCATCCACTGCCCCTTTTTGACCTGCTCTCCGAGCCCCTTGCCACGGATGTGCTGGCGGAAGGCCAGGCCGATGTTGCGATGGGTGAACTTGTACCCGCCAGAGGTTTCACCTCCGTGGTCCTCATCGATGCCCATGCGAGAACACACGGGGGCGTATGTCTCGGTCATGGGAACCGAAATGTTGGCGGTGAACTCGGTGAGATCAGCGAGCACAGCCAACAGGTGTGGGGCGAAGTCTTTGGGGGTCATGCGGTTCTTGGCCATGTTGGTTCCTTCCTTGAGTCTCTGCCGCACTTCGTGCGGGTTGGACTTCCGGCTAGGGGTTACAGAGAGAGATCACCATCCTCGACGTGGCTCGTGTCGCCTTGGGCGAGCGCGCCTCCCTTGAGGTACGCATCAACCAGGGTCAACGCAAGCGTGCGGTTCTCTTCGTCGGGCAGACCATCGGCCCACGAATAGAACCCTTGCTTGAGAAGATCTCGAGGTGCGCTATCCGAGTGACGAAGGATGTCCTCACAGTCACCGATCCAGGTACACAGACCACGGTGGCTAAACTCACCGTAGAGGTTTTGTTCCTCGACCGCTTTACGGAGCACCCCAGTGGCATCCCCGATCTTCTTCATGAGGTGGCCGCACCGCTCCGAGAAAAGCGGAAACTTGGCCCGGATGATGGGCTCTTCGTCACGCCAATCCATGGTGTGGAACTTCACCTTCCGCTCGATGCGATCGAGGATAGAGGTGTCGAGCACGTTGGCGCTGACACACTTGCCGGTGGGATCACCGGTGCCCATCGTGTTCGCCGTGATGACAAGCCGTGTGCCGGGCAGCACCGGGTACGTCTCACCACGTGGCCCCTTCACTCGACCTTGAATCGAGTCGGCAACGAGACGAATGGCTTCCGCCTGCGAGCTGCCGGCTCGGTCAAAGTCAGACAGGATCACCGTCATCGGGATCTTGCGTCCGGTCACCGGCGACGTGTACCCGTGCACCAAAGCTTGGAAGAGCTCACCGAAGACCCACTCGGTGCCTTCGGAGTTGAAGCTCTTGTCGTAGAACCAGGCCATGATGTCCACGTCCGGGTTGACGGGAAAGATGGCCGAGGGGGTGCGCGTCATGGCACACAGGGCTGAGGGGAAAGCATCCTTACCTGATCCCGGCGGACCCCAAGCCCAGAAAGAGCGGCCGGCAAGGAAGTAGCGAGTGGCTCGCTTCACATCTTTGCCGAGATCTCCCTTCTCGGGAAGCCGGTAGCAGGGCGGCAAAGGGAGGCAAGCCTCCTCGGGCACGTCCCAGTTTACCGGGATACGGTGACCCGCGACGTTGATGAAAAGACTATCTCGAGCGGGGGGCTGCTTGCGGGTCGTGTTCTTCACGGAGGCCGCGAATCGCTCTCGAACCGTCTTGGACTCGAGAGGAGCGCCGGGGTACTTCTCGAGGTACTCTTCGACGGTCATCCCGTGCTGTTCTGCAAGATAGCTGGGGAGGTAGTGAACCTGCGCCCCGTCGATCTCGCACTTGACCTTGTCTGTTGCCGTGTTGCTCATGGTCTGCCTTCTGCCTCCGGCGTGGCTCTGAGAGCCGTTTGCCTTGGGTCTGTTGTAGGCACGGAGCCGGAGAACTTTTTACAGGTGATCCTTGCTAGCGCCTGTCGCGCTGGCCCCATCGCAAGCTTTATACCCCTCTGAGATAGCTGTTGAAGTCTGATGCGCCAAGTTTTTCAGTTTTTGAGGTGTAAAAAGAACGAAGGGCACGTGTAGATCCCGATGGCCACTGATTCCAAAGCACTCGATACCTTCCCCGGCGCTCGCTACTGGAAGTCCATGCAAGGTGCTGTAGATGCCATCTTGACGCCGATGAGCATCCAGCGTCGGGTGATCTCCACGGGCACCCAGTTCGTGAACTACGACGCCTGGACGGGCGAGGCGTTCGCGCACAAGCTGTGTGACTTCTTCGCTGCGAACCCGGATCGAGTGCCCACGCGCACCGAGCTCACGAAGCTCTTGGATCAAGCCAACGGGTACCGGTGTCGTGATCCCCACATCCGTGTCGCTCGGATGCCCGATCGGGTGACCTTGCGTGTTGCTCGGGCAATCATCGGCGGGGGCTACCACGAAGCGTGGCACACGAAGTACTCCAAGCGAGACCGTGTCCGGCGCTCCGAGGTTCAGCCGATTCTCGACATCGCTGAGCAAGTGACTTTGGCAGGCGGTCAGTTCGACGCCAAGATGCGGGGTCTGCTGATGACCCTCCACCACCTCGTGGAGGACATTCGGATCGAGCGACGCGGCAACGAAGACTTCGAGGGAGCCAAGCAGGCGATGGTCGATCTCCAGGACTTCATCCTGGACCTCGAAGCTGCCGGCCGTGAAAAGGGGGCGAAGGTCAAGAACGTGACCGTCTCCATGAACGCTCGCTCCATCATGTTGTGCGCGTTCCGAGATCTCGGCCTTGGCTACAACAGCCACAAGGCTCGTCGCATGATCGACTTCTACAAGACCCACGCGCCTGGGGCCGTGGCGTTGCTGGCTCCGGGGGGTCTGCTTGCTCCGATGCTGCACGAGGCGAAGACTCTCGAGCGTGACGACAAGATGGGCTCCTTGCGTGTTGCGATGAAGATCGTTGTGGAGCTCTGGCGCGTGACGCAGCAAGAGCCCGACGAACAGGAAGACGAGGGCATGAAGTGCCCGCAGTGCGGTGCCGGGCCCAAGGACCTCATCATCCGGTCGGTGAAGAACGACAAGGGTGTGAAGGTCAAGGGTCGTGCCGAGCTCGAGTGCAAAGCGTGCGGGTTCAAGCACGAGTTCGACCTCCCCGACAACAGCCTCAATCTCAACCAACAGGAAGATGAGAAGGAAGAGGACGAGGACCGAGAGAAGCCCGAGATCGAGGACCTTGACAACGACGATGTCGGCAACGGCGCAGACGGGTTTGGCGACGACGCTCGCGAACAGATGCGCGACCAGCAGGAAGAGCAGAACCAGCAGGGTTCGTCGCAGTCCTCTGGCGGTGGCGAAACCGAAGACTCCGAGGATGATGACGAAGGGAACACACAGTCTTCGGATGGATCGTCACAAGCAAATGAAGGCGAAGAGGAGGGTGAGGGCGACGACAGTGGGGATGAGTCGGACGGTCCCGAATTTGACGACCTGAACGGGCTTGTAAACGACGAAGATGAAGACGACGAAGACGGAGACGACGAAGAGTCTGCCTCCTCGTCCGGGTCCGAGGACGACAGCGACAGTGATGAAGCTGAGGGTGCGCAAGGATCCTCTGAGGGCCAGGACGATGACGGTGCCTCCTCGAGTGGCGATACTGGGGACGACGATTTTGATGATGCCGGTGGTGACCAGGGCAGTGCCGGTAACGGTGCGGACGAAGACGGTGACCAAAGTGCTTCAGGTGCGCAATCCGAGAGTCAAGGCGACGAGGACAGCGACGAAGACTCTGAGGACGGTGACGAGGTTTCAGGCGACAGCTCGAACGAAGGCTCCTCGGGAGGACCTGGTGATTCACAGGAGGCTCAGGACGGCGACGACGAAGACGGCGACTGGGAGATGTCCGGGGACGAATTCGAAGAAGCTGGTGGCGCTGGTGGTTTCACCCAGGACCTTGGGCGCGACTACAAGTCCGATCTCCGTGAGGCGATGGAGATTTTCAAGGGCGACGAGAGCGATGGTGTGATGACCAACCAGAGTGCTTTGGACGAAGCGCTCGCGGATCAGAACCGTCAAGAACTCAAGGATGTTCAGCACGGCGAGCGGGTTTGGAACCCGATGAACCCCATGTTGGACGAGGCTCGGATCGTGCGTCCCCAAAACCCAGCGGACTCCCTGGACCTGGCGAACACCATGCTCACGGAGGTGCGCAGCACCGTGGCTTACCTGGGCGCGCGTCTGCGAACGATCGTCAAGGCTCAAGAAATGAACGCCGTCGCACATGGTGTTCGTCGAGGCCGGAAGCTCAGCCATCGCACACTGGTGGACACCGCGATCGACATCCGCTCCGGTCGGATGCCGAACCGGGCCTACCAGACGAAGGACGCCAAGGTAGACACGAGCATCGACATGGCGATCTGTCTCGATCAGTCGAGCTCGATGGACGAGATCCAGTACCAAGTCGCACAAGTGCAGATGATTCTTGCCGAGTCGGTCGAGCGCATCGGAGGTGGGACGTTTGCTTTCGGGTTCCGTAACGGACCCGCTGGCGGCCATCGCCCAAACAACTGGAGAGCGCAGTACCACCGCACGCAGGGTATTCGGTACGACGTGTTCAAGACGTGGGACGAGAAGTTCACCAACGTCAAGGCCCGGTTCGCCCACACGTTGGCTGTGGGCACGACTCCTATGTCAGACGGGGTCCAGTTCGGCCTCATGGCGCTCGAAGGTCGTCGTGCGGCACACCGTGTCCTGGCGGTTATCACCGATGGTCGCCCCGACACGCCGCACTCGCAGGTGATTCTCCGCCAGATTCGCATTGCCCGTGAAGCAGGGATTCAAGTCATCGGCATCGGCATCGGGCACGGAGCCAAGTATGTCTTCGATCTGTTTGGTCAAGACAACGCGGTCTGGTCTGCAACCGTTCAGGAGATGCCCAACGAACTGCTCAAGAAGCTGAATGAGCTCTGTGACTTCTCGGGTCGCTTCCGTGGACGCCGCCCGAAGTTGGACGGCAAAAACAAGATGTCTCGGAAAGTGTCCTAGCGTCGGTGACGCGGCTATTCCTTGAGATCGATGACGCCTGATGAGCGCAAAGAAGCCACCTCCTGACACCATCGGCAATGTGCGGGGCCGCATCGCGGCGCTCAAGAAGTCCGTGCGACAGAGCGCAGCGATGGCGGCCAAGGAAGGTGACGACTACGACAAAGCTCTGGCCAAGGGGATGAGAGCCGTCGGCAAAGAGCTCAAGGATCTCCGGGCTCGGTTAGCCGAGGTCGAAAAGACAGACAAGACCCCACCTGTCAGCACGGGACGCAAGCCGAAGTCTCGAGCGACCACGAGCAAGCCCGAGAAGGTGCCTGAGAGCTCTCAGGAGAAGCCGAAGAAGCGCAGTGCCACTCGGGTGCCAGCGGATTACGACGACCTTCTCGAGACGCTCAGCGGCTTGTAGTGCCGACCCACGCGCAGGTTGGGCTCGTGGTCAACTTTTCACGATGCACGCCTGCGAAAACCGGGGGCAAGAGATCGTAACTCACGCTTTTCTGTGCTCTCTGTGAGGACGCTGCTAGTTTTCTACTCCGATGGGGATGCCTCAGAAGGGTTCACGTCGCACTACAATCGGAAACCACCTCTACCTCTGGAGAGTGATGAGGACAGAAGGACCCCGATCGTTCGGTCGATCTCCGGGGTTGCACTTCCTTCTCGTTGTCCAGAAAGCTGTAGAGGGCTTCGAGAAGCCAGGCAGTGTGGCATTGTTCCACCTCGAGTCACGGAAGCGTTGGTGCAAGATGCTTTCGTACTCCAAGGCCGATACGCCGGGAACGAACGTGTCGAGCTCGGATGTCCGTGAGCTGATCGAGTTCGCGCTCGAGATTGGCTGGGACCCAGAGAAAAGCGGGCCCGCTTTCACGGTGCCCGCCAATGATGACTTCCTCGACATGATCGGTGGCTTCACGCTGCGAGACGCAGCGTAGCTACCACCAGATCCAAGGAAGATCGCGGACCCACTTCGGCGGTTCCTTGCCGTGGTGGATCGCTTGCTTCGCCTTGCGACGAAAGCTCCGGTTGTGGAGGCGACGGGTTTCAGCGTCGCCATGCTTGAGCCACCAACGGTACTTCCAGTAGGGAGCGTCGGGGTGGCGGCGGTAAGAAGAACGGACTTGGTCTTTGTGGGTGCGAGACATTTATGACATCGACGCACCCTCCTTTCGTGGTCTGGGAGTGACCAACGTTGCAGGATAGGTAGCCCTCCTGGGCGAGTCAAATTGTGTTTTCACGAACGGGTTTCCTGCGCCGAAGACGCCAGATCGGCTGTTATCACCCCGTTGTGCCATGCACCGCTCTTCTTCGTTATCCAGCCTATCGGCTGCCCCTACTTGAGAACCGCACGATGCGCAAGCAGGGAAGTGAACAGCACTATTTCACGGTTCGGGGGCGAGGCTTCGACCACAAGCAGTGGAGAGCTGTCACCGAACTTTCCGAAGGGATCGTTGCCCGTGCCAAGGAGGCTGGCATCCAGGCGGAGTTTTCGGCCGACGCTCGTCGTATCGCCATCACGTCGTCGGAGGAAGGAACCTCCCCGCTCGTCATTTGGCGAAAAGGTGAGCCTGGTATCCCCAAGGAAGTGATGACTCGAGGCGGCTATGACTCTTTGGTGCAGAGCATTTTGACCGCTGCCAAGAAGGTCGCGCCGGACATTTTCGAAATGACCTCGCCGGATGGTCGCGACTACCGACGCCTTCTGGCCAAGGACAAAACCGAAGACCTTCCCGAGATCAAGGAGCTGCGTCAACGGAACCGACAGCAGAAGGATGACGCCTTCCGTAAGTCGGTGAACCGTCAACAGTGGCCGAACCCTGACTACGAGCCGGGCACCAAAAAGCAGCGGTTCATCAACTTCTCGACGCTCCCGAAGAAGGAGCAGACTCGACTGCGCCACCAGTGGGAGTCCGAGTACGGCCGTCGCTTCGATGATATGGCCGAGCGAGCGATCAAGAAGATTCGTGAGGCTGAGAAGGCTCGGACCGAAGCCGAGCGTGAACACTCCAAGGCACAAGACGCCGCCAGGAAATTCAAGACTCAAAAGAAAACGCCTGAGAAGGGCGACAAGAAGGCAACGACCATGACCGAGGACTCCATCCGAAAGGCCGCGATCCGCGTCGCTGCTACGACCCAGGACAACAACCTCAAGCTGGCTCTTCTCGAGATCCTTCGAGACACCGTTGATCCTACGGACAAGGAGGCCAAGGCCAAGAAGTCCGAGGACGACAAGGAGAAGGAGAGCCGCCATGAGGAGGGCAAGAGCGTCGATGTGGGTGACTATCTCAAGGAGAAAGGTCACCACGAGGACGCTGCCAAGTGGGAGAAGCACGAGGGTGAGATGGGCAAGAAGTCCAGCGCCGCTGTTGTCTTCCCCGAGGTCTATGAGCTCGCGTGGAGCCACGTGCTCAATTTCTCCCGCAAGAACGCCAACTCCAAGGTGGCTTCGGGTTCGACTGCTCAGCGTGTCGCTGCTGCGACCCGGCTCGCCAAGAAATGGATTCAGGATGCCATCAAGCGTCCTGGCCGGGTCCGTGAGTACCTCAATGTCCCCGAGGGCAAGGACATTCCGATGGGCAAGCTCGATGAGGCCATCGAGAAGGTCAAGGGGACCGGTAACAAGAGCCTTCTTTCGGCTCTGATGCTGGCCAAGCGCCTCAAGAAGATGAAGAAGTAGGGTTCGCGTGGACAAATCCTCTGAGACCCGCGAGGAGCACGTTGCCTGGGCCCTCAAGGGCCTCGAGGGCTTCACGAAGGCGATGAAGCGCCACAACGAGACCGGCGATCCTGGTGCTCTTGTGGAAGCGTTCAAGCACGCTTACGGGACCGAGATCAACCTGCTCGATGCGGACCTCAAGGAGCTCGCCGAGGTCTGGACCCAAGCTCGCCTCTACCTGGCTCGTCAGATCCGGGAGCACATGGTGGGGCGCACAGCCAAGAAGTCTCCGCCCAAGGATGTTGACGGCCACAAGTGGAAGAAGCTCCCGAAGGGGTGGACTGACGAGTCACGAAAGAAGTTCTGGAACTCGCTCACCTCTCGAGCTCCAAAACACAAGGTCACCCAGTGCATCAAGCGCATGGAGGGGAAGGTCGACAACCCCGGTGCTTTCTGTGCTTCGCTCGCTGACCGTGTCATCCCTGGATGGCGTGAAGAAGCAGCCAAGGAGCGTCGCAAGAAAAAGAAGGCCCACGTTGCCAAGGTCTTGACCGAGCTCGAGAAGGAGTACGACTACAAGCCCAGCGAAGACGGTCGTGGCCTTCTCCAGTTCCGGTACGACTACAACCAGATCCCACAGAAACCGACGAAGGACCGGCCTCGTTCGATGATCCCCGGCAAGGACCAGCTCGGTTTGGACCCGGACGATCCGCTCTATCGGAAACGTCTTGCCAAACTTCGTGACCCTCTTGAGCCGCTGACTGAAGACAAGGATCGCAAAGGGGCTGATGAGGATGACGGTGAAGAGAAGCCGCACTCGCAGCTTCCAGGCGCCGATGAGAGTCTGACCATGGAGATGGACCGCAAAGTTGCGTCTCAGTGGATCACTCGAGACGAGATGAAGCAGCTTTGCCCGCCATGTGCTGTCCGAATGAAAAAGGCCGGCATGACGCGCGTACACGTTTCCGTGATGCGCAACCTCATCAGACGGCAGATGTCGGTAGCATGATCCATGCTCACCGATCCTCTGTGGCCCAAGGGAAAACAGCCTACCTACGACGCCTTCGTTATCGAGGTCGGCGTCCGCAAGGATCATGATGGGGGAACGAAAAGCTACCGGAGACTGCAAGACGCGCAGGACGCTCAGGTGGTCGAAGGGATGCTTCCTTCGCGTGGTCTCGAGGAAGGATCGTTCGCTTTGTTGTCTGAAACGGTCCGTACCGAGGCGATGCTCCAGGTTCTCGTAAAAATCTCCAACGAGCCGGAATTGCAGAAGAAAATGGCCGCAGCGGAGAAAGCGCCAGAAGAATTGATCGAAAAACTCAGTGAACTTACGCTAAAACAGCTCACACTGGGTCTCGAGAAGATCGTTCCGGGTCTGGTCCGAGAGACGATCGAACAGGTACACTATGGACTCCGACGCGAAGGCACCGAGTAGAACAACCGAGGAAGAGCTCGGCGTGCTCGGCATCATCAAAAAAAAGCTGCGTCCGGTGCTTCTACGGAAGTGGCGAGTGTCTCGTGCCAACATTGTGGCCGAGGCGATGGAAGCTGGTCTGACAGACGAGCAGCTTCAACTCGTGCTTCGTGGGTTCAAACGCGGCTACTGGACTGCCGCTGTGGATGTGTCCTCTATCCGCGCTACGGATCTTCATCAGGATCCGATGCCGGAAGAGTCGAAGGTTCACTAGGCTTCGTAATTTCGCGTTGAAGCCGTTTCCCGGGACGTACGCGGGCAACGAGCTTCTCCTCCGAATACGTCCAATTCCCCTTCGGGTCCTTGACTCGTTTGCGCTTGCGGCGGGTCATGCGGAAGGTGCCGAGATAGGTCCGAACCTGCTCGCCCTCTTCGCACTCCATAATCACGTCGGGGAACGCGAGCAGGACTTTTCGAACGTCTTCTTCTGAAACACCCGGTGTGTAGATCTCCCAGGACACGAGACGGCGTCGGGCGTTGAACAGCCGGTCCACGATGACCGCGCCACTTTCGTGGTGCACGGTCTTGATCTCGTACACGGCGGAGCTGTCGCCGCCCGGAATCACCAAGAGGTGCCCAGGCGTCACTTCTTCCGGGAGAGGCCCAGAAGTGCGGAACTCAGAGGAGCTAGGGTCGAATTCCCCTTGAGTTCCTTGATCTACCAAGGAGCGCGTAACCTTGGCGATCCTGGCGACAAACTCGCGATACAGCATTGCTGGGCACTCACTAACGGGGGCGCATAGGGCCGTTATCGGGCGGTAGTCCCTCTATGGGGCGCCCTTGGTAGAACTGCGCGGTTCTCACCATGAACGATACCCGATTCAGGAAGGCCCTCATCCGACTGTGTGAGCAGCGGCCGGAGCTTCGTAAAAAGCTGGCGGCCGAGCTCAAACGGTCGCGTGAGCCTATCCGTAAAAAGGCGGATGAGGAGGCCAACTACATGGTGGTGCAGTCCCTCATGAAGCTCGCCGATCGTTCGCCAGAGATTCTCGAGATGATCCACTCCGAAGCGGACAACCTCGACGACTGGCAGGAGCACGCCATCAACTTGGCGGCCGAGTACATCGACGCAGTCTACGACTCCCTTCGCTACCGACTCGAGCATGAGGAGGAGTGGCCGTGAGACGCAGCGCCAAAGCTCAGGTCACGCCGGTCCGTCAGCGCACGCAGTACTCGTGCATGGCAGCTTCGATGATGATGTGCTTGCGCGCCAACGGAACCTCTTGTGACGAAGACGAGGTCAACAAAGTGATGGGCGCGCGACCGATGAAGGGGGCCGCCTGGGAGCACGCACTTGCGTGCGGGCAGCATTACGGGATGCGCTGCACCTTGACGACCCCTTCGACTGTCGATCAACTCAAAAGTTGGACTGACAAAGGCATCCCGGTGATGATCGCTTGGAACCCCGAGGGGCGTCCTTGGTCACACGCTTCTGTTGTGTTCGACGTGGACGACATGGGGAATGTCTACGTCGCCGACCCCAACATCCCGGACCCTCGAGAAACGGTGCGTATCGTGCCGACCGGAGAGTTCTACAAGCTCTGGTACGAGAAGTGGCCCGACTACCTGGTGCGTCGCCCGGCGATGGCTGTGGAGCGGGAGATCACCCCGGACGGTCGGCAGATCATGGCGTCGGTTTCAGACGCTAGGGCTGACTACCGAGAAGCCGTCCACCAACTCGAGGCTGGTGCTGACCTGGTGGCTCACGCTGCCAACCGTCTGCGGTCGATGGGCCTCGATCCAAACGACGCGGACTACCCGTTTGCTGAGGACATCGAAGTGGTGGCCTCGGACATCTACCGTTGGAGAGGGGAAGTAGACCACAAATACGCTTCCCAAGATCAGACCCGCGTGGCCTGCCGGGTCGCTCGCCGTTTTCTGGAGAAGAAGTGATGCCTGCACAGTACGCCAAACTCGACGGACGCCACTGGGTGAACGAAGACTTCGTGAACGAGGTCCGCAACGTGTACCCCGCGACCACCAAGAAGATCCCGATGGGATTCAGCACGTACACCGGCTGGACCGGCAAGGATGAGATCCTCTTCACCGCCCACGACCACCTCGATGATGAGGCTGAGTTCGAAGGCCAGCTCTACGAGGCCAGTTTCGACTACGTTGGTGCCGACAACTTCCGGGACAAGATCTTGGAGGTGATCGAACACCAACCGCCCAAGAAGAAGCCTCGAGAAGCGAGCGAGCGAGTCCGCAAGCAGGCCAGCTTGGACCAGCGTTGGGGTCAGACTTTGGACGACCGTATGAAGGTCACTCAGCTCGAGAAGCAGGCTCGACGGGGTGGTGGTCTCTATGGCTACCCCAAGCCCATCCAGAGCTCGTGTGAGACCGCTGTGAAGCGCATCAACCGTCGTGCCAGTGCCCTCATGCACAAGGCCGTCAAGAAAGACCGCCACATCGTGGCTTTCCTCGAGATGCACGCCACTCGAGGGCAGAGCACCGCCGCTCGAGTGCTCTTGGCTGCCTACAAAGCGTCGATGCCCCAGACCGACTGGCAAGACGAGCAGGAAGAAGAGAGCGCCGAGTTCGATTTCGGCATGGTCATGGCGGCCATCGACAAAGAGGCGGCGGACAAGACCGCCAAGCCCCGATGGGGCATGTACGGTTTTCCCCGCAAGACTGCCAGTCTCGGGTTGGGTGCTTGCACGACCATCCGAGAGGCAGCGGGGTACGCCGCTGCTGACCTTCACCGGCGCAAGGAGGCGTACTACAAGCGCGTGACAGGGTTCTTGGGTGAACACAGCAAGGTGGGCAAGAGCCACGCTGCCGGCCTCATCCTGAGCTGCTACCCTGCCGAAGGGTTCAAGTTCCGACGCAGGGCCTCCGAGGAGGCCCCCAAGTCGGTATCCGAGTGGCTCGACTGGGACCCTGACGCCTAACGGGTCAGGAAATCGTCGAAGACGCCCTCGTCGCGCTTCTGGAGCATCACGTCCCGGACGCGGCTGAGGGCGATCTTGATGCGGTTCTCTTCGGAGTTGAAGTCGAGCCCGTGCTCCTCCGCAATTTCACGCACCGTCAAGCCTCGCACGAAACGGTCGTGCATGAGCTGACGGTGGAACTCGGGGTCGAGCTCGTCCGAGATCTCGGCCATGAGGATCGAGCCAATCTGGTCTAGGCAGACCTCCATGGCCTCGTTGTTGGCGATGGTCTCCTCAACCAGCGCCGTCGAGTGGGTGTCCTGGAGGGCCTCGGTAGTGTCCTCGAGCCAGTCCGACTCGCTGTGGGCCGCGTACTGGTTGTGACACAAGACCTCCGACTCGTTGACCGTGCGCGGGATGACTTCTTCAGTCCAGTCCACCTCGGCAAGAGCCTTGACCTCTTTCGGGGTCAAGGCTCCATGGAAAACACGACAAACCGGCTCACGGCCTTCGTTGCGGATCTGGGTGTAGGCGAGCTTGCGGGCCCAGCCGGACACCTGGGAGGGTGCGATGGATTTCCCTTCGCGGATGCGGCTGCGCAACCCGTCTCGCTGGATGATCTTCTCCACCCAATTCATGGCGTGGTCGTCGATCTTGTCGAGCTCCTTGGAGCGCGGCATCTTCCGACACAGAGCCGTGGTCATCTTCTCGTAGAGACGCTCCCAGTTGTCGCCCAGGAACTGAGCCGTGGCGTTAGGGCCAGCGGAGAGGACAATCTGTCCCTCGTAGACCTCACGCAGGGCTTTGGCTCGCTTGGCGCCGAGTTCGGTGAGGGCCCAGTAGCCGCGCTTGCCCTTGCTGTCGGGATCGAGAGGCTTGCAGCACGTGGCCTCGTTCTCCTCCCGATACTGGCGCGTCTGGTGGTACCAGCCGAAGTGAACAACACGGTACAACCCGTCACGCTTCTTGGAGGACGTGCTCTTGAGCGGCCAAGGGCAGTTCTCCGGGTCGATACCCGCGAGGCGTAGCGCATCATCCTGGATCAGGCGGTGGTCAACTCCGACGTACGGTTTGAAGCCGGAGAGCTTGCCGATCAGGTAGATGACAGGGGCGTAGAAGAGGGATTCCTTGGGCCGGGGGCCCGGAGCGGCGGTGGTCATGTTTTCGGTCCTTGCTTGGGCTCTAAGAGCCTCCGCTAAGTGGGTTCTCGGTTGTGTGCTCGGGTCGAGACTTGCCAGGTAGGGGCCGGTCTGAGTGACAGGAGCCTTTCGGTTGTAGGCGGGCGTGGCGTCGCTGTCAACTTTTTTGCGATGGCGGTCCGAAACCGAGTTTGTGTTGTGTGGACGGCCTCTTAGGGGCCTATAGCTCAACTATTGGGCTCGAACCGGCCCCAAAGAATCTGGTTGTGGAAAACGAGGAGATCTCGTCCGGCCGAGCGTCCCATTTTCCTTCTATGGGAGCCCCTCTGGTGAACGTTCGTTTGCGCGAGATTTCGCCAATGGCCCCCTCCGATCGCAAAAACATGGTCCAGCGGGTCGCCGCCCGGTTCCTGCAAGGAGCTCTTGATCGGGCTGCGGCCTTCAACATGGACATGTTCGCTCGCCTCTCGATCCTCGAGGGAGCGGCTGGTGTGGCGCCGGGCAAGTGGCTTCGAAAGGGGGCTCGCGGGTTCGGAGACGCTCTGGAGCACTTTGGGCCTCACCTTGCCGCTTCGTGGACGACGACCCGAAACGAAGGGGTCTACGACAAGGCGCTCGCTGCGGCATCTCGGGTGCTTTCCAGCCACTCCGGGATGGGTGCGGCTGACCTGGTTCAGGACATGGTCGTCAACAGCACGAGCCCGAGCGGCACCGACCGGACGAAGATCTTCTACACGGTCGGCAAGAAGCTCGGGCTCCACAAGAACGACCTCGGGGCCGGGGACATCACCCCACGGGACTCGAAGATCCTCGGCACCCTGGAGCGGTGGGTTCGACAAGCAGCCCTCGACGAGATCAAGTCCCTGCGGTCCCGCTCGACGCAGACGTTCGCGCCTGGACAGACGGATGGTCCTGATCCGACCCGTACTCGGGGTGTGGGAGAGCTGACTCCGGAGAAACGGAGCGCGTTGATGCTCTTGGCGCTTCAGAGCCCCGGCGGTCCTGGCCGGGAGATCCGTCGCATCATTGATCGCCTGGTTGATCAAAGCTTCCCGAAGAGTTCGCGGCCCATCGTCAAGGTCTTCATGCAGAAGATCAGCGAGCCGAAGTACCGGTCGCCCGAGAAGATGCGCCAGATGGTCACCAAGTTCAAGCCCGATCGGTGGTTTGGGCAGGCGGTGAACCTGATCCGTAAAGAGATGATGGCTGAGATGGGGGTTTCGGCCCAACACCTCACCAACGTTCTGGGCTCCAAGGCTAAGAACGTCTTCAGGTTCATGCGCGAGAAGGTGGGCCGCGACCCGGCCGTCAAGCGAATCCTTGAGGAGCTCGCCCAGGAGATCGATCTCCTCGAGCCGGGTGCTGTACACCTTGGCACCGACCACGAGTCCGAGCTCACCGAAGAGCAAACCCCACTCGAGCCTCATGAGGTGATGGTGGAGTGGCTGCGACAGTCCGAGGTTGAAGACGAAGACGAAAAAACCGGACACCTCCCGGTGCAGCACGAGCTCCACGATCTCCTTCACGAAATCTTCGAGAAGGACGAATACATGAACTGGGACGCCCAGACCGGACCACACGCAGTTCACATGCGTGGGCCCGTGGAGCTTCGAGTTGCTCGTCGGTTCTTGCTGGAGGCGGCCAAGTGAGTGCACGGATCCGTTTCCAGGGCAAGCTGACGCCAAAAGTCGCGCGGCTCATGCTCGAAGCTCGAGCCCTCTTGGCGAAGACGCCAGGGGATGCTCAGTTCATGCAGTGGGCGGAGACGCAAACTTTCGTCCACCCGCAGACCCGAAACAAGGTCAAGTTCAAGAGCCTGCCGCCCCCTGAGCAGCAGCGCATCCGTCAACGGTACAACCAGAAAGCCCAGGAAGCTGAGCAACAGCGCAAGCAGCAGAAGGGCGAAGAAGGCCAGGAGCGAAAGCAACGTCAGCCTGAGAGCAAAGCTCAGATGGAGGCACGTTCTTTCGACAAATGGCTTGGGGACCAAGACCCTGAGACCATCGAAGACGCGCACTCGGGCAGGCGTGAAAAGTACGAGCCCGTCTATAAGGCGTGGAAGAAAGACTACGGCCGGATGCGTAATTTCACCCAGCAACAGCGGGAGGAAAAGCGCGAGGGTCGTTTCCAGGAATGGCTCTCAGAACAGGACTCCGAGACCCAGGAAGCCTACGAAGGCACGGATCGTAAAAAGCGTGTTGAGGTGCGGCAGAAGTTCACCCAGCACGACAAGAAGCAACAGCGCAAAAAGGAAGAAGAGCGGGCCAAGAAGCGTGAGGAGGAGGTCGAACGTAGCCGTATCCCACGCGACAAGCTCTTCTCGATGCCCAAGGACAAGCGCCCGAGGGGTCGTATCCTATCTGACAACGGCAACACCTTCAGCGGACAGTCCGAAGTCAGCAAAGACGCCGAGATCAAGGACTCCACCGTTCTCGGTACCGTTGGTGACAAGGCCAAGGTGACCAAATCGGACGTGCGAGGGACGGTCAGCGGGAACGCATCCGTGGACGATGTTCACGTCATGGAAGGCGCCACCGTCAGCGGGAACGCTCAGGTTCGAGGTGGTCGCGTGATGGGTCGGTCCCGCGTTGAAGGCGACGCGGAACTTGAAAACTCCATGGTCTCCGACCGCGCTCGTGTTGGTGGTCGGGCTCAACTTCGTCGCAGTGAAGTCTCCGATGAGTCCATTGTTGAAGGAGGTGCCCAACTCTCGAGCGCGAAGGTTCGAGGAGAGTCAAGGATCCGTGGAGACACCCAGATCAGTCAGGCGACCATCCTTGGCGGTTCTTGGGATGGTCAGAAGCTCAAAGGGGGCGGTGGGAAGTACCATGATGCCTACGACCAGGACGTTCTGGACGCTCTGACCAGCGTGGATGGCCGTCACGGAGATTCTCCTCTTCGAGCCATTTCTCAGTATTTTGCCGATGGCGGACGTACTAAGGGATGGTTTGGTCTTGGCGGAGACCTCGACCGCAAGCAACTTCAGAAAAAGATTGAGAAGCAGATTTACCGTGACCACGACCGCCGTTCCCCTGAACTGGGAAGCGGCGCTTCCCTCCTTTCCCGGTACAGCGACGAGGCATTCGACACGTTGCTCAAGGAGGGCGAGCGGAGGGGCGAAGAGCTCAAACAGAGGCAGAAGCAAGGTAGCGATGAGAGGAGCAAGCACATGCTGTACGAACTGACGAAGGCCGCCTTCGTACACGCTGAGTTGCGTCCTGGTCTCATGCCGCTCATCAAGATGGCTCGGGAAGCTCGAGTTGCGTCCCAGGAGTTCGACCTTCGTGCCCACGCGATCCGGACCGCCTACGCCACCAACGACAAGGATCTTCGTCGGGTTCTTGTCGGCGCGGTCACGACGGCCGACAAGAAGGGACGCATCCTCAAGCAGGCTGCTCGGGGTCGCGGGCGTCCTCGGTTCCGTCAGCGTTTCATGCAGCAGGTTGAGAACCAACGGTTCCGTCACCCGGACACCGGGAACGACGTGATGTTCTTGTCCCTGCCATGGGAGGAACAGAAGCGGCTCTACAATGAGTGGCAGCAGCGCATGTTGGACTGGGCGCACCGGCACATGCCGCAGAACCTCCAGGGCAAGCTTGGTCCGGAGACGCGCATCAACCCGGAGAACTTCGACAACCTCGGTGTGGGCGACGTGATCTGGAGTTCGATGAACCCACACGTACACTACCGGGTGACGGCGGTGGATCGTGAAGGTCGTCGAGCTCAGAACCCCACGTTGGCCCTCGAGCAGTTCAAGCCTGACGATCCAAATTTCTCCGCTCCCCCACGACATCTTTCTTTGGCGATGGTCCGCAACGAGATGCTCGAACACCATCGTGTTCCGGGCATGGGTCCTCGCGCGGATCGTGAGCGCGCTTTGGCTGCCCTTCCGAATGAGCCTCGTGGCGGCTGGCCCAAGTTCGATGATCTGGGCCTCGGGGAACGCCGGGAAGAGAAACTTCAGCAAGCGTTCAAGGATCTTGTAGACGTACGCAATCCTCGGGAGATCACCCTGGGGCGTCTCAAGGACCACATCGAAAATGCTCTTGGCGAAGCACCTCCTCCGCGCAAGGCGGTCAAGGAGTTCATGCACCAGCTTCGAGGCTGGGTGGGGCAACTGGCCGAAGCCGCCGATCGTGGTGGAGAACCTCTCCGTGGTCAGGCCCAGGCGTACCGGGCCATGAAGCTCAAGATCGATCAAGGCATCAGCCGTCTCGACGGAGAAGACCGTCAGGAGCGGCAAGATCGTAAGCGTGAAAAGCAGCGCTTGACCCCCGACTTGGATCGGATGGGTGATGGTTTCCGTGGTCGTTGGGACGCAGAGGCTCGGAACAAGATGAAGCCTGTTTTCGCTCGGGCGATGCAGCAGCTTGCCGGTGGTCGCGAGTTGGATCAGGACTTCGCCAAGAAATTGGTCAAGGACCTCAAGGATGCCGGCGTATCCGTAGAGAACCTTGGAGGTCCCTTGGCAGTTGGCTCTCTCGCTCAGATGGCGCGACAACTTCGGCAGCGTAAGGGCGTCAATTCGTCACAGCGGGAGAACCTGGAGAGGGCTGGGAACGCTGCTGCTCGAGAAGCTGGTCGTATGATGCGTGAGCTCCGAGAGCAGCGAGAAGAGAAGAGTCGTAAGCAACGCGAGCGGCAAGAAGGCCCGCGTCGCCACGAGAACCGTCGTCAGCTTCGTGGTGGTGGTCGTAAACAGATGGACCAGAAGGCCAAGCTGCCGTCTTTCTTCATCGGCAAGGTGTTGCCGGAGGGAGCCTCTGCCGAGGCCAAGGAGATCGCCAAGCGACAACTCAAGGCTGCCACCTACGGCGATCTGGAGAAGTTGCGGAAGGCTGCGGCGCACATTGCTGACAACTGGGACAGCGACTTCGCTCGCAACCACGCGCTGGTGCAGCACCTCGGGTACGACCGTGAGGGGCTCAAGAAGCTCCAGAGGCTGCTCAAGCGCAAGCTGGGTGACGTGAATGGGCGTCAGTACCACTCCGATGTACTCGAGATGGCGAACAAGTACGACCTTGAGAGTGAGGATGCTGATGCGCTGTACGATTGGCGCGTGGACAAACCCGCTCGAGGCCGAGCCCTCAGCGATCAAGAGAAGATGAGCAGGTTCATGGCTAAGGCCAAGCCAGAGACCCGGGAGCGGATGCAGGGGATGTCCCTGGCCGACTTCATGGTCATGTACAAGTCAATCCTCAAGGAAGTCCTGGACGACGAAGAAGACGCACAGGCTGCCTGAGTTTCACGAAAGACGGGAGCAGAGCAATGGAACAACTGACCGACAAACAGCGCCAGATCATTCGTCTGGCCTTCAAAAGCAAGGACCCCGGTCTGCGGCGCCAGGCCGTTGAACGGGTCATGACCGCCCGCTACACGCAAGAGTTCAAGGAGTGGGCGAACGGGCAGGGTGCCGTGTTCACGCACCCCGAGACCAACAACCAGGTGCGCTTCAACTCACTGCCATCGCAGTCGCAGAAAGAAGTGTATCGCCGCTACAAGGGTGGCGAGTACCAGGACCGTGGTGGTCCTGCACCCGGTGCTGATGGTGGCGGTGACGATGACGGAGGCCGGGACCGCGATCAAGGTGCCGCAGGAGAGGGAGGCGACTACGCCGATCGCAAAGAGCTTCGCGGCAAGCCCAAAAAGAAGATGGAAGACAAGGCCGCCATCGATGACGACGACTTGGAACGGATGCTTCCTCTCGACAAGATCAATGGCCTTGAGGGGGACATGGGAGACCGCATCAAAGAGGGTCTTCGTAACGCCTCGTTCAACGACTTGGAGTCGATCTACATTTCAGCGACGTGGATGGCCGAGAACCCCGACGACGAATACACGAAGAACCACTGGCTGTCCAAGCACGCCAAGCTCGACAACTCGGAGATGAAGAAGCTCCACAAGACGTTGGGTAAAAAGCTGGAGGCCGCCAAGGGTCGCAAATACGGTGAGCGGACTCTCGAGATCGCGAACCGGAACAGCCTCGAAGGCGTGGACGCGGATGCGGTCTATGACTTCCGGAAGGCCAAACCTTTGACTGGTCGCAAACTCACCCCTGAGCAGCTCAAGCAGAAGTTCCTCCAGGGTTCGTGGGCTGACGCTGAGACCAAGGAACGTGTGCGGAACATGAGCGCAGACGAGTTCATGGCGATGCGCAACTCGATCTTCGACGAGGACGAGGATGAGCTCGAGTTCGCCGGTGAGGGTCAGGGTCGTCAGGCCAGTGAAAAACTGCGTCTCTTCGAACGCCCTCCGGGCGCCGGAGAGGACAAGGAAGCCTCTCTTTCGGAGGTTGGCCGGAAGATCGTTCGTATGGCCTACCACAGCAAGGATCCCGAAGTGCGCCGTAAGCTGGTCCGGCGTGCAAGGGCGGAGCTCGGTAAGTAGCTTCCGGTCTCTGCTCACCCGTCTGGCGCCCTCACCATGGTGGTGGGGGCGCTTTTTTGTGTAAATCGGTTTTCACGTTCGTGTAGAAGGGACGAGCCCATGGAGACTCTTCACGAACGGTTCCTTCGCGTATCGGCACGGCAGCGTGAGAGCTTGATCGTGAGCGCCGACGATTTCCGCGTAAACGAGCACGGGATCTACCAACACGACGGCGACCTGGGTGTCATCGCATGGCGTATGGCTGAGCAGGTTTTCACGGAGCTCCTCCCTACTGTGGATCGCGTAGTCGCTTTGGCTGGAACACCCGGCGCAGGAAAAACGACGTGGGTTTCCACGAACAAGGAGTCTGGGGTTCTCTACCTCGACAGCACGTTGTCGCGTCGGCGTCGGCGTCGAGAGGTGTGCGACATCGCGCAGGCTGCTGGCAAGGAGATCTCGTGCGTCTTCCTGCACCCCGAGCTCGAGGTGTGTTTGGCGCGCAACCGGTCGCGTGGCCGGCAGGTCCCCGACGAGATCATCCGTCGTGTGCACCACAGGATGGCCGTGTGTCCGCCGGCTGTTGATGAGGGCTGGGCATCGGTGGTTGTCGTCGGCGCCTGTCTCGAGGCCGACAGCGGCCTTCTGGACGGCCCGCTTGACAGCCTCGTCTGACCTCTCTAGCCTCGACCGGCTGTCTTCCCTCCGCGTTCTTCGCGGAGGAGCACCCCATGGCAGGATGGTTCGCCATCCGGGGGTCGAGCGGAACGTCTACGGGCGCTGCTAACGCCGGGCATCCAGGTCCTTGAAGGAAGACCACCGACAAGGACTCCCGGTATCGCGGCTCGTAGGTGGGGAAGCTGGGGAAACCCAGGAGGGACAACGAAGCCTCCAAGACAGCCCCGCAAGCCGCCTACGTAAGAGGTCATCCGGGAAAGGGCTGCGGTGCAAGGTTGCACCCCAAACAAGCTGGCCCTCAGCAATCAGGGCTTTCAGGATGACTCTCCCCGTGCACACCCATCACAGCTCCGCTGGCTCTTCGGCCAGGGACGTGTTGTACGTGGGGGGACAGTCCGCTTCGGACTCTCGCTCGGACGAGAAACTCAACCTCGAGAACACCCCTCTGGATGGCGGTGTCTCGAGGTTTTCTCGTGGTCCTTCCCTTGAAGGAATTAAGAGTAAGTAGAGAGATCGTTGTTGTTTGAATCACTCACAAGCACAATCCCAGTACTACAGCTCTTCATCCAAATCCTTCTCATCATCGTCCTAGTCATCATCATCTAACCGCTACTAACCACCGCGCTACAACCGAAGATCCAAGTTGGAGGATGGGGGCCCTCGAAACCTCCAGGAAGACCCTCTACATGACCAATTTCGCAGGATCCCGTCGAAAGGAGCCCTGGGAGAAACGGGAGAGCTGTACCTGAAGGAAGAACGCTGAACAGGGCTCGGTGACGAGCCTATGAGAGAACCCTTGGTTGAGGATGCCTGATAAGCGCAGAGCTCGGTACGGGGCTGTTGGTGGAAACCTGACGCCTCAACAGGCGAAGAAGGAACTCACACTGCCCCTGTACGCGCTCATCACCGGACAGGTTCACGCAGAGTTCATCGGGTCCAACCTGGCGAGCCCTGGCAGAGTGGTTCGACTCGTCCCAAACTCGGGGCGGTGTGCCATCAGCCCTGACGGTCGGGCTTTTGGACTCGGCATCCGAGTGAACTGCAAGCAGTGGCAGACCGCCGTTGTCCCTGTTTTGCAGTCCCAGCAGTTCACCCCCGGCAGCCCTTCGGCTGTGTTCACGGGCGGCAACAACTGGAACTACTACCTCGAGGCTCTCGGGAACGCGATTGCCCAGAGCTTCTCTGATGCCGGCTACGGGCCGGTCGACAAGTAACTTTCGCGCGTAAGGTGTCTGGATGCCGTCGAACGTAGAGCCCCCGAAACCCCCTGGTCCCGAGTCCAACATCGAACGGCCGGAAGACGAAGTTGTCTGGGTGAAGTGTCGAGCGCGAAAGACCTGTGAAGGGAACCGGGCTCAAGTTCTTTTGAAGAAGAACATGGGGCTGCAAGGCACTTGGATTCAGTACAAGTGCCTGACCTGCAACACCCCGTTCGGGATCACGCTGTAGGACGGGGTAACAGGGGACGTGAGCTCCTACCCGTCCCCTGTTCTGTTCCATGGCCCTGGTGCCGAGCGAGCAGCAAAGGCGAAGGCACGTTCGATCGGACGACTTATCCATGAGCCGTTTGGTGCGAACGGTCTGAAGATCGCCGAGAGCAGGGAGATCGTGGACCTGATGAACAGCGCGCCTGTCGGTGACGAGCCCGGTGTCATCGTCATTGGACCGATGGATCGCGCCAATCGAAGCGCCCAAGACGTGCTGCTCAAAAACCTCGAGGAGTTCGACGACCGTATCATCCGTCCTGTTTTGTGGGCGCTGGACGAAGCTGACGTGATCGGAACCATCCGCTCACGCTGTGTTCGTCAGTGGTGTCCGGGGGAGACCTTGCAGGACGACGACATCGTGTACCAGGCCCGTGCTGTCGTGGAGTGCTACACGGCGAACGACATCGCGGGCCTCATCGAAGCTCTCAAGGATCGAGAGCCACGGCCTCTTCTCGAAGCTGCGGCGAAGGTTCTTGCGGAAGGCGGGATCGATGACGAAACCGCCAAACTCTGGGAACGCATTCGAAAAACCCTCAAGCACAAAACTCCGACCGCGACCGAAACGCTAGCGACCTTCCTGTGAGAACGATGATGCACATCAACGACTGGATTCGGATGGTGAACCGAAGCGCCCGCCTTCACACGATCGTGAAGGAGTCTCGAGACCGTGAAGAGGGCGTGGAACGCCTTCAACAAGGCATCGAGAGAATCGGGCTCGCCATCGATCGCAAAACCGTTCAGCGCGTGTACGACCGCGCTCGTCTGGAGCTGCCCGCAGCGTGAGCCAGTGGCGAAATCCCCCTCCCGTGGTAGTCCTGTCGGGCAGCCACGAGTACTTGCGGAGCCGTGAGGTGCATGAGGCCGTTTCTGTGGCCGATGCGGTTGGCCGTTCCGTCGAGTACTTGAAGGGTACGGATCGCGACGAGATCACACAGACGGTTTCAAGCACCGGCATCTTCTTCAAGGAGGAGGTGTTGGTTGTGGTGGACGATCCCGAGAACATCGACGCCGAGCTCGTCATCAACCATCACGAAAGCGCCGACAACACGACGGTGTTGCTCCTTCACCAAAAGGGCGCGATCAAGGCGAAGACAAACCTGGCGAAGATCGTGAAGGCGCTTCCGGATCGCTTTGTCGCCAAGTTTGAAAAACCAAAGCCCTGGGAGGAGGCGGAACACGCCGCCAACTTCTGTGCGAAAGAAGCTCGCAAGTTCGGTATCCGTTTGGATGTGCCGCTTGCGATGGCGATCGTTCAAAACGCCGGAGTGGATCTCGGTGTTCTTTCTTGGGAGGCACGCAAGCTCGCGTATCTACTGGGATCGAAAGGTGAAACCGTGGTCAAAGCGGAGCACATCAAACAGACGATCGCTTCTTTCGCCGAACTTGGTCCGAAACCGGTGGTCGAGGCGCTGGAGAAGCGCGACCTATCCGCCACCAGTCGAGCCCTCAGCAACATGAGGCGAACTCACGCGGGCAACCTCGGTGGCGCAACGCTTCTGGCATGTGCTTGGATTGGCCGTTCGGCCACGTCCTGGTTGCATGTCGCAGCCCTCAACGACGAGGGCTACAAAGTCGGGGAAATCTCCTCAAGGACCGGCGAACACGAGTTTAAGGTCCGCAACATCTACCTTCCCATCGCAAGACGTTGGGGGAAGGGGAGATTAACCTCCCTTGTAAAGTCGATTGCTCAGGTTCAGCGGTCGGTTAGGGGAGGTCATGTCAACCCTTGGGTAGAGCTCGAGTGTGCTCTCTTTCGGTCTTTCGAAGGGGGTCTCTCGAGTTAAACAGCTAGGCGGTGATCGCGGGCGCGTTAGGGCGCCTATAGCCGTCCCTTGGTTGCGCGTGCGTCCTAAGACCAGCGCGACTCGAGTAGAAAACACGAACCACCAGCAACCGGATTGGTCGAGGCCCAAAGATGCGCCAACCTGCCGCTCAGGATACTGTCGTCACGAAAACTTCCCCAGCTCTCTCCACCATCACCGTGGATGAAAAGAAGCCTCCCGCCGCAACGTACACTTACGACGAAGTCTTCGCTTCTTCGTTGGAGTACTTCAACGGAGACGAGCTGGCCGCCAACACTTGGGTGACCAAGTACGCTCTCAAAAACCCAGACGGCCTGTTCCTTGAGCAGACTCCTCGCGACATGCACCGTCGTCTGGCTCGGGAGTTCGCCCGAATCGAGAAGAAGTACCCGAACCCCATGGGTGAGGAGGAGATCTTCAAACTTCTCGACAAGTTCCAGTACATCGTGCCGCAAGGCTCTCCGATGAGTGGTATCGGGAACCCTCACAAGGTGCAGAGCATCAGCAACTGCTTCGTGATCGAGAGTCCAGCCGACAGCTACGGTGGCATCTTGGCCACGGACCAAGAGCAGGTTCAGATCATGAAGCGTCGTGGAGGCGTTGGTTTTGACCTCTCCACGATCCGCCCCAAAGGTCTTCCTACTGCCAATGCCGCCCATACCACGGACGGCATTGAGATTTTCATGGACCGGTTCTCGAACTCGTGTCGCGAAGTTGCGCAAGGCGGTCGTCGAGGAGCCCTGATGCTCACGCTCGATGTCCACCATCCGCAGGTTCGGGACTTCGTGAAGATCAAGCGAGACTTGACCCGAGTGACCGGTGCGAACATCTCTCTTCGCCTTTCGGACGAGTTCATGCAGGCCGTCGAAGACGGTGAGCAGGTGCAGCTCCGATGGCCCTGCGATCCCAACGTCAAGCCGACGATCGAGTCCTACGTGGACGCTCGTGAGCTCTGGACGGACATCATCGAGTCCGCCCATGCTTGCGCTGAGCCGGGTCTTTTGTTCTGGGACAACGCCCAGAACTACACGCCCTCAGACATCTACGCGGATGAGGGGTTCGGCAGCACTTCGACCAATCCATGTCTCACTGGGGACACACTCGTCGCCGTCGCGGACGGTCGAGGATTCGTGCCCTTTGCGGAGCTTGCCGAAGATGGAATCGACGTCCCTGTTTACTGCTGCGACGGCGACGGTCGTATTGCGATTCGCACGATGCGCCGACCGCGTAAAACAGGCACGAAGAGGACGCTCAAGGTCACCCTTGATGATGGAACCCAGATCCGTTGCACCGAGAATCACAAGTTCATGCTTCGGGACGGGAGTTTCGAAGCGGCCTCAAAACTCCAACCCGGAGCAAGTCTTCACGTAGGATTTCGTGCCGAGGCTTCCATCAAAGACCGCTGGCCGAAGACCGGACACGCTCGAGGCCAAGACTATTTTTGGCTCTCAAACTGCAACTCCTCTTACCAAAAAGGAGAACACCGCCTGATCTGGGAAGCCCACAACGGGTCCATTCCTCGGGGTCATGTGATTCATCATGTGGATTTCGACGCGAGTAACAACGCGATTGAGAACCTTTCATGTATGTCCAAGGCAGAGCATGACGCCCTGCACGCGGAGCACATGCTCGGGGACGGTAATCCAATCCATGCGATCCTCGCCAACCCAGTACGTGCGGCTGAGTACAAAGCCAAGATGTCCGACGCGTGTTCGGGAGTGGCCAACGGGAACTCGTGCGGCCTCACCAATGATCAACTCATAGGTCGGGTTTCTTCTTGGGTCTCGGAGCTGGGGTACGTCCCCACCGTAGGGCAGTACATTGAGCAGGCCAAGAGAGAAGGCTGGCCTCAAATCCTCGTTGGGTTTCGTAACGAAGAGATCGGAAGCTTGGGGGACCTCGTCTCCAAGGCGGCGGTACAGGCAGGCGTATCCCTCCGAGAGAAGTCGACGACGTCGTCAGATCCTCTTCGTCGAGTTCAGTACTACCGTACCCTCACGGACCTTCCCCTCGTGGTCTCCGACGGAGAGGTCTTTGTTGAGAAGAGCTGCGAGGAGTGCGGTTCGGTGTTTCACGTGGCCGTTCACCGTCGAGAACAGGCGTGTTGTTCCCAGAAGTGCGCCAACCGTCTCGTCGTGAAAACACACCGAAAAACACACCTGTCAGGTATTCGGAGAGGCCATCGGTCTCGTATGCGTCGCGTCCGCGAAGAGCAGTTGGAGATCTACACCAGTCTTCGCTTCCAGATCGGGCGTGCCCCCCTCCGCAAAGAGTGGGAGCAGAGTTGTCGAGAGCGTGAAGTACCTTTCGGCATCCGTCGCAGCCTCAAGTACGGGTTCAAATCCTACAGAGAGTTGCAAGAGGCTGCCCGTACGTACAATCACCGGGTTGTGTCCGTGGAGGAGGATGCCATCTCTGACGTGTTCAACGGGACTGTGGACGACTTCCACAACTTCTACACCGGAGGTAGGCTTTCGGAGTCTAAGTATGGCAAACCCCAAAGAGTGTTGATCAACAGTCGAAACTGCGGTGAGATCATCCTTTCGCCGAATGACTCGTGCCGTCTCATGGTCATCAACCTGTCGAGCTTCGTGAAGGATCCCTTCTCGGAAAACCCCGAGTTCGACTTCGACCACTACGACGAGGTCGTCATGAAGGCCCAGCGTCTCATGGACGATATGATCGATCTCGAGATCGAGCAGATCGACAAGATCATCACCAAGGTTGAGAACGACCCGGAGCCAGAGCCCATCAAGGCCGCCGAGCTCCACCTGTGGCGCAAGATCCGTGATGCGGCCGAGCGTGGTCGCCGTACCGGCCTGGGTGTCACAGCCGTTGGAGACACTGTTGCCATGATGAACATGGTCTACGGTTCCGATGAGAGTATCGAGCTCGTCGAGAAGATGTACCAGGGCCTCGCTGTGGGGAGCTACCGCTCGTCCGTCAAGATGGCCGCTGAACGTGGCTGTTTCCCGGTCTACGAGTTCAACAAGGAGAAGGGTCACCCTTTCATCGAGCGCGTGCTCGAGGCTGGTGGTCCTGAGCTTCGTGCGGCATACGAGAAGTCCGGCCGCCGCAACATCGCGAACACCACAACGGCCCCTTGTGGCAGTGTCAGCATCCTGACGCAGACCACCAGTGGGATCGAGCCGGCCTACACGGTGCTGTACACCCGGCGCAAGAAGATCAACCCGAACGACGAGGGTGCACAGGTCGATTTCATCGACGATCTCGGTGACAAGTGGACTGAGTTCCCGGTTCGTCATCACGGTTTCGCGAAGTGGCAGGTTGTCACGGGCAAGACCGACAAGGACATCGAGGAGAGCCCCTACTGGGGAGGCACTTCGAACGACATCAACTGGGTGCAGAAGGTGAAGCTTCAGGGCGCTGCCCAGCGGTGGATCTGCCACGCCATCAGCAACTGTGTGGCAGCCGGCGAGAGCCTCATTTTCACGGACCAAGGGCTTTTGGACATCGAGGAGCTGGCCGGGCACGCCGAAGTTGGCGAATTCGCGGCCATCGACTACGCGGTGGCCTCCGTCAACAAGGAGGGGGAGACCGCTTCGATCACGCAAGCGTTCAACAACGGCGTTGCCGATGTCCTGCGCATTCAGTGTGAGGGAGGCCGTTTCATCACCTGCACGCCAAACCACCAACTTGTAGTTCTCAGTAAGGACTACGAGCAGGTCTGGAAGAAGGCGGGGGAGATCCAGCCAGGCGACCTGGTGGTGGGGCGCAAAGGACTCAACCTATGGAACCCACAGGCCAGCCAGTGCACTGTGGGCAAACTCGTCGGAACGCCTTTTACGTTCGAGCGGACGCCGCGACACAAGGACCTGCGGCTGCCGAAAAGGATGACCTCAAAACTCGCTCGTTTCATCGGCTACATGTGCTCCGATGGGTTCCTCTCGGAAACGGGCATCGGCCTGTCGCAGGTTGACAACGATGCTGCGCAGGATTTCGTGGAAATCGTGAACGAGCTGTTCGAGATCGAGGTCTCGCCGACTCGGGACTACCGCGCGGAAAATCTGTATTCGTGGCGGGCAAACAGCAAAGAGCTGGCCGCCTACTGTTCGTGGCTCGGGCTGACCAGACATGACGAGGAGATGCGTGTTCCGTTGGCGATCCGGCGCTCCTCGAAACGGTTCGTGAAGGAGTTTGTGCGCGGGCTGACTCTCGATGGGCACGTTTCGGAAGGCAACTTGTGCGTCATGACCTCGGTGTCCCGTCGGTTCTTGGAGCAGACGCAGGCGTTGCTGCTCAACATGGGGATCGATGCTCACGTCGAGCAATGCCATGAGGCGTCGGAGGTCACGTTTCCGGCGGGGAACGTGTCGCAAACCAAAGACGCATGGGCACTCATCATCTCGCATACGGGAGAGGCCAACCGGTTCCTCTCGATGGTGGGTTATGCTGAGGACCGCAAGGCTCAGGAGGCCGTCGGCAAGTTTCGTCGCGCTTCTCGGGTGAAACTGATCGGCGAGGTCCCCGACGAAGGCATCCGGGCAAAGTTCCGCGCTTCGATCCTGCCGAAGATTCGTTCGAACAGTCTGTACGGGAAATTCAATAGTCTCACCAATCCCGACAAACAGGGTCGTATGCTCTGCCGTGAGTCGCTACTCGAGATGGTGGACATGGGGCTTGAGGTGCCGGAGGTTTTGCTCGACACGAGCTACGCATTCCGCCGCGTCGAGTCCGTCACCCCCGGACGCGAGCAGACGTACGATGTCACGGTCCCGCAAGGTCACGCATACATCGCCAACGGGTTCGTCTCTCACAACACGACCAACCTGCCTGCTGACACCGACGTGGACACGGTCAAGGACGTGTACATGACCGGCTGGAAATCGGGCTGCAAGGGCGTCACCGTCTACCGTGACGGTTCTCGTGCCGGCGTCCTGGTCCAGAACACGGACAAGGACAACTTCCACCAGCACGACGCTCCAAAGCGTCCCGAGCGCCTTCCCTGCGAGGTGCACCGCAGCCGGATTTCGGACGGCAACGGTGGTCACCAAGACTGGATTTTCTTCGTGGGCCTGCTGGAAGGCAAGCCGTTCGAGATTTTTGGTGGCACCACCGAGAACATCGAACTCCCCAAGAAGGTCACCGAGGGTCACATCGTCAAGCGCACCTTCAAGACGGGTGGCAAGTACGACTTCCACTACGGGGATCTCGAGGACCCATTCAAGATCAAGGACATCGTCAAGCAGTTCGACAATCCGGATCAGGGTTGGGCAACCCGCATGATCTCTCTGTCGCTTCGTCACGGTTCGCCAATTCAGTACGTCGTCGAACAGCTTCAACGAGACAAAGGCGCAGATCTTTTCGCGTTCTCGAAGTGTGTTGCTCGCGTCCTCAAGAAGTACATCCCCGATGGCGCGGAGTCGCGTGCCGAGAAGGTGTGTCCGGACTGCGGTGCGGAGGGATCGCTGCGCTATCAGGAGGGGTGTGTAACCTGCTCCTCGTGCGGCTACAGCAAGTGCGGCTAGCCACCGTCTCGACGTAGAAAAAGAGGGTGTCTTTCGAGACACCCTCTTTTTGCGTAGTTC
>Ga0180435_10000859_pt1 | contig 32034 bp, 26 predicted proteins | sample SS_ome_3_FD_132467 | JGI IMG/M metagenome (GOLD analysis project Ga0180435, IMG submission 132467) | Hypersaline lake sediment archaeal communities from the Salton Sea, California, USA - SS_3_S_1 metaG | ecosystem: Environmental > Aquatic > Non-marine Saline and Alkaline > Hypersaline >... | reverse complement strand
GCCTTCACAGGCGTGAGACTGAGAAGGCGTTGAGAAGCTGATCGGACGGCTGCGAAATTGTTCCACGTGGAACAATCGTGTTTGGCCGAGCGCTCGGACGGCGTGATCGCCGAGACCGCTGGCCAATGCAAGGTTGGCGCGGACATGGCCTACAACGTCAAGTGGGGCCGCGGTCCTCTGGTGGTCTGTCCGGCCAACACCGGGGAGCCGTTGTTTCTGGTCAATCGCGACGGGAGTCCTTTCAGCAGCAAAGGCGGTGCGATCCATCTTCGGGATCAATGCGATGAGCAGCCTCAAGCGGAATCCGCAGCAAGACGTTTGGTTAGCCTTGAACTTCCGCCCCGCATGCGTTATCTTTTTGGCTATGAGACGCGGAATACTTGCTGACGCCGATCGACTCGGCGCGTTGGAGCAGCGAACGACGACAACTCCGTTCGACGCGATATTCGACGCCCTCCAGCGCAGATGCGCGCTTATCCTGGAAACCTCGCCGATCACCGAAACCCAGTGGCGTGCGATATGGGAGCGCGGCAGATGGTCGTCGGCCTCCCTGGCCGCTCGGGCGACCCAGGGCAGGATCATGGACCTGGCGATCTGCCACCATATAGACCCCAACGGCGCCTACCGCGATCGCGCCGTCGAAGAACTGAAGAATCTCTGCTCGTGGAGCACGTGGGTCGATCCGTGCCATAACAAGATGTCAGCCGACATCTGCACCGCCGAAGCCGCCCTGGCGGCGGTGGTCGGGATAGACTGGCTCTGGGACGACATCGAGCCGTCCAAACGCGACGACATGATCGCCGCGGTGGCCGACAAGGCGCTGGCGCCTTATCTCCAGGCGATCGAAGAAGAAGTCTGGTGGCACGGCTGCTACCACCACTGGAACGTCGTGGTCAACGCCGGGATGGCCCTTGCGGCGATGGCGATGGCCGATGAAGACCCCCGCGCCGAGAAGGCCGAGCAACTGGCCCGGGCCGGCATGAAGCATTTCTTCGACGCGTTCGGGGCCGACGGTGCCTGGGACGAGGGCACAGGCTACTGGGGCCTTACCGTAAGGTACCTGCTGCTGCTGGCCGAAGCCGACAAAAATCTCCGCGACGACATGAGCATCTACCACTCGCGAGGACTGGACCAGACCGGATTGTTCCCGATCTACTTCACCCCCAACGGACGAGCGGCGAGCTTCAGCGACATGCAGACCGAACCGCTGCACGGGGCGATATACCTGCTGGCCAACCAGTTCAGGCTCAAGGAAGTCGCCTGGTGGCTGGATGAATACTCCCTGGGTTGGGACGCAACCACAAACGGCTGGTCCGCCGCGGGTCTGGCGATGCTGTTCCGCCCGGACAATTTGGAAGTCCCCAGGACCCCTAAACTCGACACCGTCAAGACGTTCCCGTCGATCGGTTGGGCGGCGATGGCCGATCAGTGGCCCCACCCGGGCCTGTACGCCGCGGCCAAGACCGGCGACATGGCGGTCAACCACGCCAGGAGCAACATGAACGCCGTGCAGCTTCAGGTTGACGGCGAGATGATGATCGTGGAGTTCCCGCGCGGTCGGCAGTCGCGCGAGTTCGCCACCAAAGCCCAAAGCCGCTTCTACGAAGTTACCGCCAGGGCGCACAATACGATATGCACCGCCCAACGCGATCATCAGATAGACGCGCAGGGATCGGTGATCGAATCCGAGAGCGGCAAGAACCACCGCTGGATCGCGTGCGATTCGGGCGGCGCCTGCGGCGACGGCGTACAGTTCATCCGACACGTGGTGATGGCGGTCGACGGCGAGTCCCAAAAGGGACAAGCCGTGATAGTGCTGGACGAACTGACCAACGGAGCGCCGGAGAAATTCGAACAGACCTGGCACACGCGGGGCAAAGTCGAGCTGGACGCCGACGGCAAGACCGCAACGATAGCGGGCATAAGACGCACAGTCCACGTGGCGCTGGGCGCCACAGTCAAGACCTCGGTGAAGGTCAAGTCCGCTCGAATAGACTCCCACTGCAGCGAACGACTCCTGCACGTCACGGGCGGAGCGGTCGGCAGGGTCCTGCTGGCCAGCGTCTTCGCCGCAGAACCGATCGAACAGAGCGTCCAGATCGTCGAATCGGAGCAGGGCGCGACGGTAACCGCCGGCGACATAAGGGTCGAATTCGCCAGATCCAGGACCCACCTGAAGCTAAGCAGCGTGGAGTTCTGATTTATTTTCGCAATCCCTCCCGCAATTTCGGACGGGAAATCTGCGCGCGCCTATAATTAGAGCAGACGAAAGGAATGCATCGCCCTTCGCATTGTCGCAAAGACGGTTGTTCAAAGTTCGAGGGAACGAAAGGCTTGCGGATAAAAACGCGGGCCTTTCGTCTTGCGCCCCGGACGGCTAGAATGACGCGATGAGAATCATTCCGCTCCAATCAGGATCCAACGGCAACTGCATCTGCGTCGAGGCCGGCGGCGTGCGGCTGCTGATCGATGCGGGAATATCCGGCAAGCGCGCCGCCCAGCGAATGGCCGACGCCGGAGGCGACATACGCGACGTCGACGCGATCCTGATCTCGCACGATCACGGGGACCATATCGCCTGTGCGGGAGTATACCAGCGAAAGTTCAGGCTTCCGATCCACATTACCGCCCCGACGCTGGAGAATACTCAGATCCATCGCCCGATAGGCCGGCTGGACGACGTGCGGCATTTCGCGGCCGGAGATACGATAAGCTTCGCCGACATATCGGTCGAAACGATCCCCACGCCCCACGACGGGACAGACGGCGTGGCGTTCGTGATTGACGACGGGCGGCGGCGACTGGGAGTCTTGACCGATCTGGGACACGTTTTCAGCGGACTGCCCGAGATCATCGCAACGCTCGATGCGGTGATTATCGAGAGCAACTACGATCCTCAAATGCTGGCCGAGGGGTTATATCCGCAGTTCCTCAAGCAGCGAATCTCAGGACCCAACGGACACCTGTCGAACGCCGAAGCCGCCGAACTGCTTGCCGCCTCGGCCGGCGGGCGGCTCCAGTGGGCCTGTCTGGGGCACTTGTCCGGCGAAAACAACAGCCCCGCACGAGCCCTCGCCGCGCACCGGCGAATACTCGGCGGCGCCCTGCCGCTGTACGTCGCCGGGCGATACGAAGCATCGCAAGCCATGGAACTCACCTGATCGGGAGATGCATTATGAACTGGAGACTGCTTGCTTCCGCCGCTTTCGTACTGGCCGGCCTGTGCGGCAAACCCGCCGTCGGGGCCGAAAAGACCGAACTGGTATTCCAAACACCGGCAAAAGCGACCTATCGGGTGACCGCCGACGGACTGTCTGAGATCAGCTTCAAGGGCCGCAAGATCGCCAGCGGATCGTGGAGCGTTTTCAACGCCGAGCGATGGTTCAAAAACGGCGGGGCGGGCAAGGTCGACGCGAAGAAACTGATCAGCAAGAGCTTTCGGGCTCTGTCCGCCGACAGCGCCCGGGTCGTGCACGCCAGGGGCGATATCGTCTGCACCGCCGACTACAGATTCGACGGCGAAGATGTGCTGATCTCGACGCGAATCGAAAACAACCACCCGTCCGAACCGATGAACATCGTCGGATTCTCAGGACTCACGTTCCACTTCGATCGGCCTTGCGAGGGCCTGACGCCGGTCCAGCACATAAGCTACTTCCAGGCCCACGGAACGCGGCTGTGTCATCCGGGCCACTGGTCGAAATTCGGCGGCTCTTACGCAATCGATTCGCAGATCGGCGTCGGGACGTCTCCCTGGTCTACCGGGCTGATGCGAACGCTGACCCTGTGGGACTACTCCAGTTGGGCTCAGGACAAGCGGGCCAAAGACCCAAATCGGCGACTGATCTACTTCGCGGTGACGCCTGTGACTTCGCGCGGGGCGGCGACTGTCGACTTCAGACTGCGAGTGAGCCCGAACCGCAACTGGCGGCATCTGCTGGCGCCGTACAAGGAGCACTTCGCCAGGACATTCGGGCCGGTAACGTACAAGAGCGATCATCGTTGGATCGCAACGGACTACCTGAACCACTCGCAGAAAGCGGTCTCGCCGACGAATCCGTACGGATTCCACGGCGGACACCGGCGGATCGACACCGACGCGGGGGCCCAGGCGTTCTGCAAGACGATCATCGGGAACCTGACCGCCGGCGGCGGACAGGGAGTGATCGTCTGGGGCCAGGGAGGCGACGATCCCAGGGCGGGAATGTATCGACCCGACTTCGACATCCTCCCGCCGCAGGTCGAGGCCCGCTGGGGCGGCATCGCAGAACAGTTCAAGAAAGCCGGCCTGAAGCTCGGCGTATGCACCAGGCCCAGACACATCGCAGTCAGGGCGACCTGGGGCAAGGACCGCATAATCAACATCAACCCCGACGATCCGGGCCATCGCCAAATGCTCTGGAAGCGGTTCGAAAACATGATCGACAAGGGCTGCACGCTGTTCTACCTCGACAGCTTCGGGTCGAGTTTCGCCGACGTCAAGCTCATGCGCCGCCTGCGCGAGAAGATGGGGCCGGATATTCTGACATTCGCCGAACACCAGTGCGACGCGATAATGGTCTACAGCGGCGGATACTCCGAGACGAGTTTCTCCAAAGGCGGCAAGTCCAACGCACAGCCGCACTACAGGCTCTGGTCCGGCGTGCGCAACTGGGAGATATATCAGTTTCTCGCGCCAGGATCGCAAATGACCTCCCGCCTGTACCAGGGCGCCAGAAACATCCCCGAGAGCTTCCAGGCGCCCGACGACTTTTTCTTCTCGAATCGAGTAACTCCCCTGCTTCCCACGGGCACAAAAAGACGCCTGGCGCAAATGAAGACGCGCCAGGCGAAGTATGTGCGGGACGGAAAACTAATCGGTCGATAGAGGTCCTGTGGGGTCAGAGCCTCATTAGTCATTAAGCACCATATGGTGCTTAATGACTAATGAGGCTCTGACCCCACAGGCTAGTCTTAACCGACGATCAGCAGCGCCAGATACGGGACAATGGCGAAGAAGAAGATAAACAGCTTGTAGATCGCCATGCCCGAATAGTGGATCGCGTCGAACTTCTCATCCGAGAGTTTGAACCATCTGGTGTGCATCCCGTACATCCAGTCGCGGGCGAAGATGAACATCACGCCCCACAGCGACAGGATTCCCATGTTGATCAATCCGCACACGCCCAACCAGTTGCGAAGCATTTCGATTGACATTTTGTTTCTCCTTAATATGTCTCGATTTCCATTAATTCTATCGGCCGGCGAGACTCTTTCCGATAGTATTGCAGCTTGAGGCGTTCTGAAACGTCTCATTGTCCGCCGTCGGAGAGTATGTGCATGCACGAGTATTTCGATTACACCCGGGCGGCGGAAAAAGCAAAAATATCGCCGCCGGACCTGGCGGCCCTGAAGGCGCACATCGAACGCATATATCGCAGCAAAATGCTCCAAGAAATGCACTTGTACGAAATCTGCACCAAGATCGGACAGGCCCGGTTAACCGTCGAACAAGCCCTCAAGCCCCCCACCGGCGGTATCCCCGACATAAAGAACCTCCGCCTGGGCGGCTAATTGGGCGAAGCTTGACTCGGACAAGAACTGGCGGCGGTGCAATAAGAAAACCTCTTTGCCTATGAGGTGTTTCTCATTCGGCAAAGAGGTCATTTTCAACTGGCCTTCGGATATCGGAGGCGGTTATTTCAGTTGGGGACCTTCTCCTGGAGGAACAGTTCCTTCTGGATAGCACCAAAAAATCGTTTTGAGAATTCGGCGGGATGAATTGGGCGGCCGTCCGGACCAAAATCTCCGCTGATTCGAACCCTCGTCTTGGAGTCCGTCAATTTCCGCAGCGTCACGCTGACCTCAATCTTACGTAGATCTGAGTCCAGGCCATAGGGGTATGCGCCAACGTCTATGGAGGCATGTCGCCATACGCCATAAACGTATCCGGAATTGATATCCGCTTGCCGCAGCACGAATCCGTTCAACTGAAGCGATGATATCGTAGCCCACCAGACATTTTCATAGGTAACCGGAGATACTCGCCCAAAATCATGGGAATTCGCCGTTCTAGCCTGCAAACCTGTTACTACCGCCCTGGGCGTCTCCGATGCTCCATAGCATCCGCCGATGCACACTGCCGCAAGCAGCATTAGTATGGTTATGTTCTTCATAGAACGCCTTTCTGTGAATGATGCATCGAGGGAGTTTTAGAAGGAGGTCGAGATCACGTCGTATTTGCTGACAACGCCAGTGGCGTTGAATTCAATCACCACCGAGAGCGTTTTGACCGAACTGATCTCACGGCTCCCGGAACCGCCAACTCCGCCGCCCGATCCGCCGAAGGATTCGCTGCCCAACGGGAAGCCGGCTACAAGGAATGCGGCCGCACTGTATCCATCCGTATTCCGCTCCACTCGAATCTGATCGTAAACCCATACGTCACCTTTTCCGGAACCCGCAATTACCATATTCGGCGACCCGAGAGCCAGGACAACATCCTTCTGTGTCGTAGTTCCGGCAGCAAGATGCCTGGTGACTTGACCGGGGGACAACTCGGTTACTTCAGCCAATTCCGACTGCCCGGCGGTGCAACCGATTCCACCAAGCAACAGACACGACAAGGCGAGAACTGATAGCGTCTTCATTATTATCCCTTTCTAAAGTTAGGACCTGACCAGCGCCATTTCGATGACCCTGTCGCGACCTAAGATTTATCCGCCTTTTTGGATGCCCGAAAAACAGGAAAAACAGATTGCCAACCACTCTTCGAGATCCCTACCTACCCAAACTCGTTGTTGAATCTATACAAGACACACAACGGCGTCAAGCGAATAATCGACCGCAAACGCCAAATTTTCCCCCGCAGGAATATGGGCTATCCGGAACTCGGTCCGGAGCAGGAAGACTCAACGCACCTCTCGAATGACGGTCCTACACCCGAACAGACGGGCCACGTGATTTCCTTTGGCCGCCTGAAATCTCACTCGAACCTTCTTGCGGCCCTTTGTCAGCTTGGCGGGGACCGGGTAGAACACTTCGTGGAACCTGTCCTTTTCGAGTTTGCCGATGTCGACTGTCGCTATCTTTTTTCCGCTTACGAGAATGTCGAACTTCCGATCCCGGTCGCCCCGCCACGTGCAGAGCAGGTCGATCGGCTTGTCGGGATCGACTTTCATGTCGAAGCTGAAGAATCCGCCGTCTCTGGCGTCGCGGAACGGGCGGTCGAGATACCGCCCCACATACGACGCTTCGGACGACTTGAGCTTGTGATCGCGTTCGGGCTGCATCTCTCCGATTCGCATGTCGTCGCATGTGCGCCGGCGGAGCTCCTCCAGCCGCTGCTGTTCGATCTTGTACTCGGCCTGTTTCTTCGCCCAGCCGGCCTTGGTGAATACGTCCATATAGACGGTGTACAGCGGCTTGTACGTCCCGTAATGCGGGGTCAGGCCCATGTTGTGCGGAATCGCCAGACCCCTGGTGCGGTAGTCCAGCGACCGGTCGGGTATCGGCTTGAACCAGTCCAGCAGCTTGTCCATCTCCGATATCAGGACCGGCATGTCCCCGCGCGTCTGCATCGGGGCGCACAGAAGGATCGGGCCGCAGAAAAAAGCCACGCGATTGGGCCTGTCGGGCATCGCCTGGTATCGCAGCGACATCGGCATTTGGAACGTCACTATGTCGCCGTCGCGCCATTTCCTCCGCACCGGGACGTACGAGCCCGGCTTGCCGGCGACCTTAACGCTGCGCCCGTTGACCTTGACGGACATTCCCTTATCGGCCCACTTGGGATATCGAATCTTAAGCGTCAGTGTTTCGGGCTTTTCGCAGGCGATCGTGAGCTTGACCTTATCGTCGAACGGGAAATCGGTCTCCTGCTTCACGCCGAAACCGCGAGCCGAGTCGGTCAGCACCGACGGGATGAACAGGTTCACATAGATCGAATCGGCATCCCGCCAGTAGATCGACTCGCCGTACTTGGTGTGGTTTTCGATACCCGTCCCGGTGCAGCACCAGAACGAATTGAACTTCGTGCAGAAGTTCTTCTTCGCCGGCATCGACAGGTAGTTCTTGTAGACCGTCATGCCGGTCTCGGGATTCTGCGAGGCCAGAATGTGGTTGTACAGCGCGTTTTCGAAGTAGTCGAAGTACGCCGGGTCCGGGCGCCAGGAATACAGGAACCGCGTCAGGCGGAGCATGTTGTATGTGTTGCACGTCTCGGTCGTCGCTCCGAGGCGCTCGGCCCGCTTGTCGGGCCGGCCGAAGTATTCGTTGTCGCCGTTGCCGCCGTTTGCGTACGTGTGATGATCGATCACGGTGCGCCAGAAGAACTCTGAAATCGTGCGGTACTTCGGCTTGCCGGTAAGCTCGAGCAGGCGGGCGCAGCCGAGGACCTTGGGGATCTGCGTGTTGCCGTGCAGGCCGGGCAGGATGTCCTTGCGATTCGACAGCGGGGCGAGAACCTTCTCGTGATAGATCCGCTCGGCCATCGCCAGATACCGCTTCCTGCCGGTCAGGCGATACAGGTCGGCGAAGGATTCGTTGATCCCGCCGTGCTCGGCGTCGAGCATCTCCTGCATCTGTCCCTTCGAAAGCTGGTCGAACACTCCGATCAGGAAATCGCCCAGGTCGGCCGAGATCGTGAGAGCCAGCTCAGTCTCGCACAGCGTGTAGGCGTCGTGCAGACCGGCGAAGGTCTTGTGGAGATTGTAGAGCGGGACCCAGCATCCGTTGAGATCGAACGCCTTTGCGCGGATGTCTCCGGCGGCCAGTTCGTCGAATATCTCCCTACCGCGGGGGAAGGCGAACACGAATCCGTCGCCGCCGGCCTCCTGGCATTCGCGCAGCTCGGCCAGCACGTAGTTGATCCGATCCAGATGAGCCTTGCTGCCGGTCGATGCGTAGTGCATCGCGCAGGCCGACAGGTAGTGGCCCAGCGTGTGCCCGGCGATCGACTCGGCCTCCCACCCGCCGTAGACCTTGCCCTTGGGCTTCAGCCCGGCGAACTTGCGGAAGTTGTGCAGCAGGCGGTCCGGTTCGAGTTCGAGAAGGTACTTTCCGTTCAGGTTCATCGCGTTCTTGAACGGACCGTCGAGCAGACGCACCTGGTGGAGGCTGTAGGACGAGACCTCGATCGGGACTTTCGCCGAGACCTCTCGTTTCGATCCGATAGTTGAAATACAGGATGAATTGACCATGCACAACAGCATCACACTGGCGCCTCCAAAACGCAATAACACGGATTTCAACATGCCGCACCTCGATAATGTTATTCGAGCCGGCTCGCCCAGCCACAGCAGCGGGACGCCCGAGCTTCGAGTCTACCGAATCAGAACAATTCAACAAGACAAAACTCCGACCTGGGATAGCAGCGTACTACGGACTTTGGGCGGAAGTGACGCCATGTGCCTGACCTTTCCTTTGGATTCTCATCTCAATTGAATCATGTATGTATGGGGTCTCAGCGCGACTGGACACTAAGCGATTCTCTTGACATGAACAATCATTCTCAGCGTCTAGTCGCGCTGCGACCCCAGGTGTTGCCTCCCGCCTCGACGAGTCGCTTCAGCGGGCCGAGCTTTCGCAGGCGGGTCTTCGTCGGCACTGTCGCGGGGACCTTGACCAGGACGAAGCTGTTTTTTTCGATGCGCACCGTCTGGGTGACCGGGCTCGACGCCGACACGAACAGGTGATTGGTTGCGAAACGGTTGTTGTGTATGTAAGCGCTGTACTTCCCGCGGGGTGCTTTGCGGCGGGTCATGCCCACCAGATGGATCGCCGAGGCCCACTGCCCCGAATCACCGTATCCCCCGATCCGCTCGGAGCGACAGTACGTCAGCGCGACGATATCGTTGTCGTATATCTCGTTCATCGCCGCCGGATCGTAGCACGCGACGTTCAACGGAGTGGCCGGAACGTATCGCACGCCGCCGGTCGGGGCGAGTTGTCGAATGCGAACGAAGTTGCGGTGAATCTTCGCCCCGCTGACCCTGGCGCCTTCGAGTTTTATCCCGTGCAGTTCGACCATGATCTTCCTGAACGGGCTCTTTGCCGGCGTGTCGTCGAGTGTGGGACGGCCTTGAAGATCGAGATGGTTGTCCCGGACAATGAGCTTGGGGCGGGTAAGGTGCATCCCGCGGCCGGTGGAGGTGATCCGGTTCCCGTAAGCCTCGATTCCCGGGGCGTGCAGGTTGATCGCATATCCGTTGACGTACATCGCCCGATGACGGATATCGTTTCCGGAGATTTTCGATCCGCTCGATTCTCCGGTCACCGTAATTCCGCGATGACACCCGCCTGTCAGGATGTTGTCGTAGATGCGGCAGGCCGAGTCGTCGCTCTTGTCGAGGTCCACGCGGATAAGATCGTTTCCGGGGTAGTGGCGGCTTTCGATTTTGGCGACTCTGCTGGTCAGCAGATTGTGGTGCACCTTCACCCCGGACGATCCGCCCAGGAACTTCACCGGATACCCGTTGGGTCGGTGAACCGTCACCGTCATGGCGTATATGTCGCGCGGGAAAGCCCGCCATCGAGATTCGACGGCGGCTGAGTAATCCGCCGATCGGTCGCCCTGGACCATCACCCCGTTGCGAACGATCACCGAGCCCTTGGCGCGGATCTGAATACCTGCGGCCTGTTTGCCCGCTTTAGTTCCGAAGCGTACGGTCCGGCCGTCCAGATCCAAAACGACATCCGCCGCGGCGATCGTAATAGCCGAGCCGGGCGCCGCGATGTCTTCCGTGAGAAGATACTTCCCGGCTTTGTCGATTACGTACGGCGGCCCGGCGAGTCGGCCCGGTATAGGGGTCCATCCCTCGATGCTGGGCGTGGTGAGCGTTCCGGGAGGTCCGAGTATCTTCCCGCCCTTGCTGATCAGCACGGGACGGTAGTGGATCTTAACGCCCGGTTTGAGACCGACGATGCGATGGAGATGGGCCCATCGCGGGTCGGTGGTGGTCTGCGTCTTCAGGCCGTATTGGGCGGTGGGACCATACTCGACGCAACTGAAAGCCTGATCGGCGATACTCTTCATCCGCCAGTATACAACCGCCGAATGCGGAGCCGAATGCGTCCAGAGCTCCTGAAACTGCCCGCGGGCGCCGGAAGCCGCCGAAGCGCCGGCAGCCGACAGGATCATCACCAGAATCAAGCAGCACACGGGAGCCGTCTTACGCATATCGCCATCCTTTCGCCTTGATGACCGAGGCTGTTGTGACCAGGCGGACCTGTTTGCGGGGTCAGGGCAGCCTACGGATTCCACATTTGGCACGCTGCAACGTCTGCGGGACAGCATTGAGGATCACCAGCGCCGTGGGGGTTTGGTGCATCCGCTGGTTATGCTGTCTAATCGGACCGCCTGGCGACACGGTAAGTATCCCGCGCTACGACCGGTCGTGTCAACTACGGGGGCGGCTGTAGATCGCCATTTGTCATGTCAGCCTCTGGCGTGAGCCATCAGTCTTATCTACGTTTTAAGGCTTGCCTCGAGGGCCGGCGGCCCGGTGCGATAGTAGCCGGGTCCGGGAGGGCCCGGATCCCGGCTCTCCTTGGAACAGAGCCCCGACGGGGCGACAGAAACTCCATATACGCGCACTGGCCTTCTGCCGCCCCGTCGGGGCTCGCCCATATAAGAACTTAAGTCCGGGCCCTCCCGGGCCCGGCTACTATCGCACCGGCCCGCCGGGCCTTACATCACAACATCCAGATGCAGGCAAAGGTCAGGGATTTGGCCCGAGACTGACATGAATACGGCATTCAAGAACCAGCCCCTATCACGCCTGATGCAATCACAGGCCCCAGAAGCCCGACAGCCATGCCCCGGGAGATCACCACATAGCTCACAAGCCCTTCCGGCTGCGTTTGGCGGCCAGGGCGGCGGCCGCCGCCCCGCCGGCGGTCGCCAGGGCGACCCACATTGTTCCTGCGGTCGCTGAGATCATGCCGGACGGCGGAATTGTGTCGCTTGAGTCCGATCTGACTGACAGGTCGGGCCAGGCCGTCGAGGCCGGGCCGTCTTTGCGGGCGTCGTAGGGAACGAATTTCCGGTCGACGTAGTAGGGGAAGACCCACAGGTCGTCGGCCCATCGGCGTACGTCGGACGGTTTGAGGCCCGCGGCCCGGATGTTGGTCAGGCTGTAGCTGAGAAGCAGTTGGGAAGCTGCTGTAGACCTTGCCGTTTGGGCCGCAGGAATGTTCCACGTGGACCATTCCTGTTTGCGCGGTCGTCCGTTTCCGCGCGGCAAGCCGACTCAGCGTTTCTTTATCCCATCGTCCGGGCACACCCCCCAGACGCTTTCGATCATCCGATAGCCCGCCGGATCGTAGCTTTTCAGCTCGGCGCGATCATTCGGATACCAGTCGTTGGGGCCGAAGTAGGCTTCGGTGATCTCGGCGAAGTACTCCTCGTGATTGGTCGCGGCGTACGCCTTGACCTTCCTGTCGGGATAGGTCCGGTCCGGGACATTGAGGTAGAGCCCTTTTGCGATCGCCGCCCGGTATGCCTCGAGCACCTCGGCGTTGTCGAGCCCGAGGTGCAGATTGTGATATGCGTGGGCCAGTTCGTGCAGGATCGTCTGCGGGCCCCACTCGAACATCTTGTGCTCGTACAGGACCGCGGCGGGATTGATGACGTGCACGCCGGGCGCCATGTGCGGATTAAGCCCGCGGGCGCGCAGCCACTGGGGGCTGCGGTGGAACGGGATAACGCCCTTTTCTCGCGGGCGGAACGGGTAGTGGGGCTCGTTGCTGATCCAGATCGGCACGTCCTTGAGCAGCTTGACCGGCCCGGCGGGCACGCCGGCCTCGATATTGTCCAGGCTTATCCGCAGCTCCCTGTACAGATCGTTGACGAGCTTGTCCTGTCCGACCAGTGATTTCTCAAGGTAGACGCGCCAGCCGTTGATCGTGTCGGCGCGATAGGTCCACGTCTTGTCGCCGTCGGTGAAGACCGCTTCCGGCGCCGCGGCGCATCCGGTAAGCAGCATCGCCAGAGCGGCGAACGAACAGGCGAGTCTTGTCATCGTGTTTCTTTCCGTTGGAGTCGCTACCTGCGAATAGTCACGAAATCAGCTTCGGCGATCGTCAGTTCCGCATACAGGATACCGTCGCGGTAATCGAACTTCACGGTTTCGCCCCGGCTGATCGATTTCACGGCCTTCGGCTCATGCGCCAGCCGGAGAGCGACTTTGACCGTCGCCTTCGGCTCGTTGGTCCAGTTAACCAGCGTGAGCAGCGTGCCGGCTTTGTTGTCGCGAACGAGCGCTTCGACGTGCGGATTGTCGCAGGACGCCTGGCGCTTGATGTCGGCGGCGTCAAGCCCGAGGCGCGCCAGCTTCCAGGACGCCGTGCTGAAACCTGCGGGATTGTAGATGTGCGCCGCCCCGCCGCGAGATGCCGGCGCGACGCGCAGACCCGTTTTCAGATACGTCAGCCCCGCAAGCGTTCCGACGGCGAACGCCCTGCCTTTGCCGTATTTCCTCACGGTCACCGCCGCTGCGCCGCGGCTCCACTTGGCCAGTACTTGCGCCGACGCCGGCGTGATTCTCTGAATCATGCCGATCGCGTCGATCGTGAGGGAGTCCATTTTGATTCGACCGGCCGGGCGGGCCAGCGGCAGTTCGATAATCGGACGCACGTGATAGAGCGTCTTTTTCGTATCGACCTTCGCCAGTCCGAGCAGCTTAAGCATCGCCGTATCGGACTCGTCGAACTGATTGCGGACCCCGAGTCCCGAGGAGGCCTGCAGCACGCCTCCGGACTTGACCCAGGCGTCGAGCTTGCCGACGGCCTTGTCGTTGATCCACTCGCCGGCGAAATATACTACATCGTATCCCCTCAGGGCGTCGCCTTCCATGATGTCGTCTTCGGTGATCAGATCGACTCGCACCTGGGCGTGTCGAAGCGCCAGATACAACGCCTGCTGATCCTTGCGGCAGATGTTCTGAGGCAGCTTCGCCGGTGCGTTTGCGCAGCGTGCGGCGAACGGATCGAGCTTGGGGTCGACCCGTGCGTTGTCCTCGTTGATGTCGGTCGCCTTGCCGGTGATGATCGCCGCCCGCGCCGGACGGCGGGTCGAATCGACAAGAAACTCCTCGACCGCCGCGGTGTCGTGGATCGACTCGAATATCGCCCGGAACGTGTCTGCGTAGCCCCAGCTCACGTAGTTTTCGGAGTTGAAATAGGGAGGCGCCTGGTACTTGCTCCAGACCCTGAAGGAGCCGCCTTTCGGGATAAGGATCGTCTGTCTGGCGACGGACCCTTCGCTGTCGGCCGGGGCGCCCAGCAGCCCGCCGAAGGTGGTCCACATCCCGCCGTAGATATGGCTTCCGTAGCTCTGCTCCTGGTGAGTGACCTTCCAGCCTTTGGCGTCGCTCGGCGTGAACCGTTCGCCCTCGGCGACGACAATCGCCGGCCTGGCGGCAACGGGGGCTTTCTTGCCCGCCGCCGAGACCGAACTGACGCCGCAGAACGCGAATATGGCTGTTACAATAGCGGCCGCTTGCTTCATTTCGTCGCTCCTGGAATTTCGAATTGCGATCTTCACTCAATATTATTGATTTTGAAAGCGCAAAATATCATGTACTATTGAGGTCTGCAGCAATCGAAAGGATTAAAGCAATGACTGACAAGAAACTGACTCGCCGCTCTTTTCTCGCCGGGACCTCCACCGCGGCGATCGCTGCGGCGGCCCTGCCGACGCTGGTTCCGTCGTCGGTGTTCGGAGCCGACGCGCCGAGCAACAAGCTGAATGTCGCCTGCGTGGGAATGGGCGGTCGAATGGGACGCCTCGTGGCCAACCTCGACGCGCGAAAGCAGAACATAGTGGCGGTATGCGACGTCGACGCGACACGACTCGGACGGAAGAACGCCGGGACATACGCCGACTACCGCAAGCTGATGGACGACGCCAAGGCGTTCGACGCGGTTGTCGTCGGCACGCCGGACCACTGGCACTCGAGGATATGCGCCGCGGCGATGCAGGCCGGCAAGCACGTGTTCTGCGAGAAGCCGCTGACGCATACCGTTGCCGAGGCCCGGGCGCTGGGCGCCCTGGCGCGCAAGTGCAAGGTCGTCACGCAGACCGGCAACCAGGGCAGCGCGTCAACGAACTTCCGCCGGAGCGTGGAACTGATCCAGGCCGGCGTGTGCGGACAGATCAGGGAAGTCCACATCTGGCATCCGAAGCACGGCTGGCCCAGCGGCGTGGACCGACCCGCCGGCGAAGACAAGATCCCCGGCGGACTGGACTGGGACTTCTGGATCGGACCGTCCCCGATGCGTCCGTACAAGCAGGGTGTCTATCACCCCGGAAAATGGCGCGGCTGGTACGACTTCGGCGGCGGGTCGATCGCCGACTTCTGCTGCCACTCGTTTTCGATGCCGGTAAGGGCTCTGGGGCTCGAGCATCCCGAGCGGATCGAGATTTCCGGCAAGGGGCTCGGCAAGGAGAGCTTCGCCGAGTCGTGCACCGTCAAGTTCCGTTTCCCCGCCAAGGGCAATCGCGGGCCGGTTACGATCAACTTCTACACCGGCGGCGACATGCCCCCGCAGGAAGCAATGGCGGGAATGAAGGAGACCTTCAACGGACCGGGGCGAACCGGGGCGCTGGTGATAGGCGACAAGGGAACGATCCGGGCCGGGCTGTGGAACAACCAATGCTACCTGAAGATGAAGGACGACAAGAAGTTCCTGGGCGGATTCAAGCATCCGGCGGCCAGGGATGTGCCGCTGACCCTGCCGCGGACGAGCGGGTTGGTTGAGGAATGGCTCGACGCCTGCAGGGGCAAGGGCAAGACATACTCGCCGTTCGAGTTCGGGGCTCACGTAACTGAGATCGGCTGCGCCGGCGTCGTGGCCCTGCGAATGCAGAAGAACATCGAGTGGGACGGTAAGGCGATGAAGGTAAAAGGCGCCCCCGAAGCCGACGCACTGATCGATCCGAAACCGAGGGGAGACTGGGCGTAGCCGGCGGTGGTCGTTGGGTTCTTAGCGGCAGGGCTCACGCGCCCGCCTCATCGCGACGGAGTCGCGAAGCCGTTCGTTATTTCGCCTCTTGCTGTTCCGTAGTCGCTCGACGCACAAAGCGATGCCTAACGGCAAACTGCAAACACCTGACGGCGTCGCGACTTCGTCGCGATTAGGCGGGCGTACCGCCCTGCCGCTATTAAACAGACTTGCGGCGACCGGATTGGCGTTTCTGTCTGCGGTCCGGACGCCTGGATTGCTGTTTGGGTGGGCGCTTCTGTGCGGCGTCCGCTGGTTTCTGCATGATGAACAGGTAGTTGAATCCGCGGAGGAAGAAGTTGCCCTCCTCGGCGGCCGCCCGGTAATTGCCCATCTCCAGCGTCTTGTTGTGCCGCGTGACGGCGATGATGTCGATCGGCGTGAATCGCTTTCGCATCAGGGCGAACAGTTCGAAGCCAAGCGGGTGGAAGCCCTTGCCCTTTACGTACGAATCGCTGACGTACAGGCCCATGTGCTTGCCCGGCTTGAGTATGCGGTGAATCTCGGCGATCACCTGGTCCATCGCGTCGTAGTACTCCCTCCCGGCGGCCGACAGCTTGCCGATGCATCGCGGGTCGTCGGTGTATTGGATGTGCGTCGAGTACGGCGGATCGATGAATACGAACCCCGCCTTGGCGTCCTCCAGCGGCAGCTTGCGGGCATCGGCGCGGAAGATGTCCTTGCGCGTCGGGCCGAGATCGTAGGCCAGGGCCTTTCGGCCCAGGTCGCGGGCGACGTCGAGCGTTGTGCCGCTGCCGGCCATCGGGTCGACGACCAGATCGCGTTTCCTGGTGTACCGCTGCAGGAGGTTCCAGATGATGTAGCTCGGCGTGGCGCCCTTGTAGTTCTGATCGCCCTGGGACTCCCTGCCGTAATGCTGAGACGGATAGTCCCACAGGGTTGTCGGCTGGAGGACTAGCTTGGGCTTATTGGGTCGGGGCTTCATGGCGATATCATATCCCCCCCCGCCGGCGCACGCAAATGCGATAGCGGCAACGCTCACTGTCGAACGGTCGAGACGGCACAAAAGAAGCGAGACAAAACGCGAAAAACGCTGGCTTCTCCCAGGAAACATGCTACAATGAAACTGACTGACCGGTCAGTCACCAGCGGAAGACAGATGAACCACACCGGTTGGCAATAACCTTAAACCCAGTGTCAATAGATTATTAACAGCCGGACAAGCCGGATTCAGACGCCTGATTCGGGAGCCTGACATGGACCAGAAAGAGAAAACCGCCCGCAAACGCAGCGATATCATAATCGCCGCGTCACGGGTCTTCGACGCAAATGGGTACGCCGCGACTACCATGGACGCCGTGGCGGCCGAAGCCGGCGTAGCTAAGGGCAGCCTGTACAATTACTTCCCATCGAAGCACAGCCTGTTCGTACAGGTGTTCACCACCGCCCTGGGCGAAGATGAGCAGACTACCGAGAATCTGCTGACCCAGTCGGTCGGGGCCGCCAAGAAGCTGTCGCTGTACGTTGACTTCTGGTTCAGCCGCCTGGCGCATTACAGGCGAGTCGGCGGGCTGGTGCTGGAGTTCTGGGCCAACGCCGCACGCGACGATCGCCAAGGCGAGATCGCCGGCATATTCCAGCAACTGTACAGCCGCTGGCACTCTCGGATTTCCGCGATCATCACCGAAGGCGTCGCTTCGGGCGAGTTCCGCGGCGACATCAACATACCGGCGGCCTCTATGGCGATCCTGGCGTCGACCGACGGGATCACACTCTACACGATCATGAACTTCGGAGCCGAGTTCGATCGCAACGCTCTTGAAACGATGAAGCAGATAATGTTCACGGGCTTGTCCGCCCCGCTGCCGCAGGAGAACATCGAATGAATCGCTCAATTCCATACTTAATAACAGTCGGGCTCGTGACCCTGGCGATGGCGGTCGGGTGCAAGCCCAAGGAAAAGCCCGTCGAGAAAGAACGTCCGCCGGTGAATGTATCGGTGATGGCGATCGCGCCGCTGGCGTCAAAGTCCGACTCGTTCGATCTGCACGCAAAGGTCGAACCGAACCGCGTGGTGCATGTCGCCGCCGAGGTCGACGGGCGAATTGAGGAGATTCTCTGCAAAGAAGGCACGCGCGTCAAAGCGGGACCTGAAAGCAAGCCGATCATCAGGCTGAACACCGATCTGCTGACCGCCCGTCTCAAGGCCGCCAAGGCCCAGTACGACACCGACAGGCTAGACTACCAGCGCCTGGAGAAATTCAGGGCCAGCAGAACCGCCACCGAGGCCGAACTCGAGCGCAGCAGGCAGAAGGCCAACGCCTCCCAGGCCGCCCTCGACGAGGCCCAGGCCCTTCTCGATCGAACGCGGATTCACCCGCCGATTGACGGAGTGCTGAACCAGAGGCACGTCGAAAAAGGCGACTACGTCCAGCCCGGCAAGGTGGTAGCCGAGATCGTCGACGCCGACACCGTCAAGATCACCGCACACGTACCGGAGCGAGACATACATTTCCTGAAGCTCGGCGACCCGGCGACGGTGCTGTACACCTACCAGCGCCAGGCCCGCACGCTCGAGGCGAACATAACATTCATCAGCAAACTCGCCCACCAGCGTGCTCTGACAACGATGGTGGAGGTCAAGGTCGACAACTCCGCCGGCGAATTCTTCAGCGGACAGATCGTAAAGCTCCGCCTGAAGCGCCGCGAGTTGAAGAACGCGATAATGATCCCCATGGATTCGGTGATCCCCCTGCCCCAGGAAGACGGAGGCTCGAAATACGCCGCGTATGTAGTTGAAGGCGACAAGGCTCAGCGACGGACCGGCCTGGTTATCGACCTGGCGTTTATCGAAGGCAAGAACGTGCGCCTGATCAGCGGGCTCAAGGCCGGCGAGAGACTCATCGTCGCCGGACATCGCTACGTCGGGCCGGGCCAGAAGATCAGGGTCATAGAACCGATCGCTCAACTGGCGAAAGGAATCGCACAGCCATGATTCTCTCCAACGCGGCAATCAAGAACAGAACCACGGTGATGGTTCTGATGTTCCTGATCGTGATCGCCGGCGCCTACTGCTACTCGGCGCTGCCCCGCGAGGCCGAGCCGGACATCAAGATCCCCAACATCCTGATCACCACCGTCTACCGCGGCGTGAGCCCAGAAGACATCGAGACCTCGGTTACGATGAAGATCGAGGAGCAACTGACCGGCCTGGACGGGGTCAAGGAGATCCGCTCATCCAGCGCCGAGGGAATCTCGACGATCGTTGTCGAGTTCCTCCCGGAAATCGACGAAAAGGAGGCCAAGCGCGACGTAAAGGACAAGGTCGACCTGGCCCGCAAGGAGCTGCCGACAAGCAGCCTGGACTTCGACGACCCGGTGATAACCGAGATCAACCTGGCCGAATTCCCGATCATGATGATCAACGTGTCGGGCGATCTGTCGCCGGTTCGCCTGAAGTTCATCGCCGAACGGCTTGAAGAGGAGATCGAGTCCAACGTCCCGGGCATTCTCGACGTGATCATCACCGGCGACCTGGAGCGGGAGATCCGCATCGAAATGGATCCGGACCGGGTGGCGTCGTACAACCTGTCGCTCGGCGAACTGGCTTCCCTGCTTCGGAGCGAAAACGTGAACATATCGGCCGGCGGACTCGAAACGCCCGGCACGAAGTTCAACGTCCGCGTTCCGGCTCAGTTCGTCAGGCCCGAGGAGGTTCAGTATCTCCAGGTCGGGACCCGCGACGGACGCCCGGTATACCTGACCGACGTCGCGGTCGTGCGGGACACGTTCAAGGACCGCGGAACGTACTCGCGACTCAACGGGCAGACCAGCCTGACAGTGAGCGTGCAGAAGCGAATCGGCTCGAACATCATCGAGATAACCGACGGGGTCAAGATGATCCTCGAAGAGTTCCGCAGGCGAAGCCCCAACGGAATCGACTTCAAGATAACGCTCGACAAGTCCGACGAGATACGAAGCTCGATCAGCGACCTGGAGAACAATCTGTTTTCAGCCCTCGTCCTGGTCGCCGGGGTGCTGATGGTCTTCATGGGCCTGCGCACAAGCTCGATAGTGGCGCTGGCGATTCCGCTGAGCATGCTGCTTTCGTTCACGGTGATCATGGCGATGGGCTACACGCTGAACATGGTGATCCTGTTCGGGCTGATCCTGGCGTTGGGAATGCTGGTCGACAACGCGATCGTGATCGTCGAGAACATCTACCGCCACAAGCAGATGGGGCGCGGGCGGATCGAGGCGGCGATGAAGGGCGCCGGCGAAGTGGCCTGGCCGGTGATTTCGTCGACAGCGACTACCCTGGCGGCGTTCTCGCCGATACTGTTCTGGCCCGGCACGATCGGCGACTTCATGAAGTATCTGCCGATCACGCTGATAATCACGCTGACCTGCTCGCTGTTCGTGGCGCTGGTGATCAGCCCGACGATATGCTCGCTTCTCAGCGGCGGGAAGGTCCGCAAGATAGAAGACGACAAACATCATCCGTTCGTCGGCGGGTATCGGGCGATACTCGGCTGGACGCTGCGGCATCGGGCCGTAACGCTGATCGCCGCGACGCTCGTCCTTGTCGGCGTCATGGCCGGCTACGTCAACTTCGGTCGGGGGATCGAACTGTTCCCCGACATCGACCCGCGCCGCGCAATGATCAACATCCGCTGCCCGCAGGGCACGAACGTACGCGAAACCAACCGCCTGGCGAGAATCGTCGAAGAGCGCATCAAGCCGTTCGCCGCGGACATGAAGCACGTGACGACGACCGTCGGATCGTCGGGCGGCATAATGGCCGCCTTCGGCGCCAGCGGCGGGCCGCACACGGCGAACATAACGATCGTGTTCCACGATTTCGAGGACCGCAAGCGGCCCAGCGCCCTGGCGATAGCCGAAATGCGCAAGGTGCTGGACGACATTCCGGGCGCCGAGATAAAACTCGAAAAGGAGGCCGCCGGACCAGTCGCCGGAGATCCCGTGGAGGTGCGAGTGATAGGAGAGGATTTCAAGGAACTGCAAAGGCTCAGCGAAGAAGCCCGCGAACTGATGGCCGGCGCGCCCGGACTGGTCAATCTGCGCAGCGACTACGAGGCCACACGCCCGGAAATCCCATTCCTCCCGGACCGCCCGCGAATCAGGGAGGCCTCGATCGACACCAACACCATCGGCCAGTACATCAAGGCCGGCGTCTTCGGCTCGGAAGTCGGCAAGTACCGCCAGTTCAACGACGAATACGACATCACGATTCGCATGCCGGAGAAGGATCGCTCGAGGGTCGAAGACCTCCTGGCGATGCACGCTCCGAACTCCATGGGCGAGCCGGTTCCGCTCAGCTCGTTGGGCGAGTTCGACTACGCCGGGGGATTCGGAACGATAAGCCGCGTCAACCAGAAGCACGCGATCACGCTCAGCGGCGGCGTTGAAGGGCGCCTCGAAGACGAGGTTATGCGGGACGTGCAAGAGCGGCTCGGGGCGCTGAAGCTGCCGATCGGCTACGAGTTGAGATACGCCGGCAAGCAGGACGATCAGGTCGAATCCCAGGAATTCCTCGGCAGAGCGTTCACAGTAGCCCTGCTGCTGATCGTGATCATTCTCCTGATGCAGTTCAACACGCTGTCGGCGCCGCTGATCATCATGACCACGGTGATACTGTCGCTGATCGGCGTGCTTACCGGGCTGCTGATCTTCAACATGCCGTTTGGAATAATCATGACCGGAATCGGCGTGATATCGCTGGCCGGCGTCGTGGTCAACAACGCGATTGTGCTGCTGGACTACACCCGCCAGCTCCAGAAGCGCGGGATGGAGGTGATCGACGCGGCGATCCAGGCCGGCGCCACGCGACTGAGGCCCGTGCTGCTGACGGCGGGGACAACGATACTCGGGCTGATACCGATGGCCACCGGCTGGAGCTTCGACATCCACTCGCTTTCGATATCCACCAGGAGCGAGTCGAGCCAGTGGTGGGCCTCGATGGCGATAGCGGTGATCTTCGGACTGGGCGTGGCGACGATACTGACGCTCGTGGTGGTCCCGACGCTGTACGTGAGCCTCTACCGCATGGCGTCATGGTTCGGCATGGGCGGACTGCACCGACCCGGAGAAGACCAGGACAAGCCGCCTATAGAGCTCGAGGATTTCTAGCCGGACGAACTCGACTTGAAGCCGAACGCGTACAGCCTGGCGTTTTGGAGGCCAAACCTGAGCCTCACGGTTCTCCCTTTCAGTTTTGACATATCCCATTTCGGCGTCAGCCGCAGTTTGTCGGCGCCTTTGGATGTCAGCAGGAAGCCGGGTATCGCCCCGCCGCTTTCGTCCAGCAGTTCGATCCGCACCGAGCCGGCTTTCGCGTCGACGTTGACCTCCAGCTTATCGCCTTCGAGTCTGAACGGTTTTGTCACCACCGTGCCTGGCTTGTCCGCCGCGGCCAGGCAGACAAAGCCGTCCAGCCGCAGTTTCGCCAGACCGATGTTCAGATGCCGCCCCTTGCTGTAGTGACGTTCGTCCATGCCGCCGTAATAGATCCAGTGTGCGTCCTTGTAAGTGACGATCTGCGCCGGCGGCTTTACGCCGTCCTTGTCGAAGCTCCCCGCGCCCCCGCGCGGCACGATCGGCTTGCGGGCGTATATCCAGCTCTTGTCGAAATTGATCCCGTCGCGGCTGACGCCTATGTAGAAATCCATGTAATCGTCGTCATGCCGGGTCTTGTAATCGAACCCGTCGAAGAAGTGCGACTTGTCCATCGTGTAGACGTCCATCAGCCCGAAGTAGACGCCCTGGTAGATCCAGATCGTCATCCCGTTGAACTGCAGGCGGGGCTTGCCCCAGCGGTTCTTTTCCTTCCTGGGATCATCCACACAGATCTTGTCCTTTACCGTCTTCCAGGCCGTCGGATGCTTCTTGATGTCGTTACCGGCGCTGTGGACCATGATTCGCGTCGACCGGCTCTCGCTCGTCCCGCCAGTTCCGCCGAGGTCGGTGCGGGTCAGCAGACGGTAGTTCTTCGTGATCGGATCCCACAGCAGTTGGTTGTGCGTGTCGGCCGCTCGGTGGGAGACCGGCTTGCCGTCGTTGTAGTCCGACCAGCGGATCCCGTCGGGCGAATGACAGATCGCGACCCGACAGCCGCGATCGGCGAAGTCGGCGGCGCCCTTGTACTTCTCGGCGTGCCCCCAGGGCAGCGTCGGGTCGATGGTGCAACTGAATCCCTGGCTGGTGTGAACGATATTGCTCTTTCCGTCCTTTCCGACCAGCGGCCTGGTCCAACGCACGCCGTCGGTCGACTCGGCGTATCCGACTCCGCTGGATCGATAGGCCATGCACCACATCTGGAATTTGCCGGTCTTTTCGTTGCGAATCACGCTGGTGTAGTATCCGAAATCCAGCGCCACGCGCGAGCCGTCGGGCTTCCTCCAGGAGGGATGAAAATCAGTGTCCAGGTGCGGCTTCATGACGATCCCGCACTTGGCGACCTTGCCCAACTCGCGCGTGACATTCCGCTTCGACTCGATGACATAGTCGTCGACCAGCAGTTGCTTCCGCAAGCCCACCGGCGTAAGTTTCGACGGCCGCGGCGCCGCCGTCAGACGCTTCATTCGAATATCCCTAAACTCAACCTGCATTCCCTTGTCGTGGATCTGCAGCCCGATCGCCCCGCTGTCCAGCCGCCCGGTCTCGGCGTTGTCGGTGAACTCCGCCGCCGGCTTGCCGTTGATGAAAAACTTGAAGTTGTTTCCGCGTGCGATTATGCGAACGTCGTTCCACTGTCTCGGGCGGATATCGGCCTTCGTCAGCGCTCCGTCGATCCTGTCGAAACTCGCCTTGCCATCGGCCCCGATCACCAGCCGCGTACCGCGTTTGCAGGGATATTCCTTGCGTTTAGCGAAATGAAAATCCCACGCCCCGAGAATATGCGGGCCGATGCCGGCGTGTCCAATGTCGGCGTGATACCCCTCGAACGGGCGTTTGCCGGTAGTGTCGCGCCGACAGCGAATCTCAACGCCCGTGTTGCCTTTCTTCGGCAGGCGATAGCTCAGGCGCAATTCGAAATCTCTCAGCTTCCGGTCCTTCCAGACCAGGTAGTTCAGTCGATTCCTGCTTCCCCGCCCGACGATGACGCCGTCTTCAACCGTCCAGTCGGACATGCCGTCAGCCGGCTCGGCCCGCCACCCGTTCAACGTCTTGCCGTCGAAAACCCGGACGAATCCCTCATCGCCAGGCCGTTCGGCGTGAATCATCGAGCCGCAACAGGCGACAATCAGGAAAACTGACGGAATCCCACGCAATAATCCAAATCGCATAGCAGTGCCCTTTCACTTTGAATCAACGCAAAACAACTGTGGTGATTGTATCCGGAACAGTCCGCCGGACAAGCCCTATCGCATCGACTTGAAACAGCGGCGACATTTTGATAACTTATTGACATGCCCGAAATATCGAGGTTTTTGGGAATAGTCATCGCCATGTACTATCGCGATCATGCTCCGCCGCATTTTCACGCCATCTATGGCGAGTATGAGGTGACTGTTGATATTGATAGTGAAGTAGTTCATGGAGACTTTCCCAAACGCGCTCTGCGTGCGGTGCTGGAATGGATGGAACTGCACAAGGATGAGCTCTCGGAGGACTGGCGTCTTGCTGAAGCCAAACGCCCCCTCCGGAAGATAGCGCCGTTGGAGTAAGTTATGATACCGAGACTTATTGAAGCACATCACGTCCGGGAATTCACGATTCATCTACGTTTTTCCGATGGAACTGAAGGCAATGTGGATCTAAGCAGCGAATTGAGCGGCGAGATATTTCAGCCGTTGAACGAACTGGCTTTTTTCAAGCAATTCATCCTTCACCCTGAACTGCACACCATATGCTGGCCCAACGGGGCGGACTTTGCGCCCGAGTATTTATATGGCCGCGTACAGATTCCGGCATGAACGGTAAGCTGTATTTTATTGTCGGATGCACTGCGTGCGGAAAAGGCGCGTTGGGGCGTCACCTGGCCGGGCTTGTCGGCGGGCAGATAGTCTCCGTCGATTCGATGAAGGTCTATCGGCGGATGGACATAGGAACCGCCAAGCCGTCGGTCGAAGCTCGCGACGCGACGCTGCATTACTGCATCGACATCGTCGAACCGAGCGAGGTCTTTTCGGTCGCACAGTTTGTGGAGCATGCCGATCGGGCGATCGAATCGATCCGCGCCGACGGCGCTGTTCCCCTGGCCGTCGGGGGAACAAGCCTCTACATCAAGGCGCTGTCGGAGGGGCTGTTCGAGGGTCCGTCGGCCGATCCCGAGATCCGGGCCGAACTGATCGCCCGCGCCGAGTCCGAAGGACCCGGACCGCTGCACGCAGAACTGGCGGCGGTCGATCCGGAGTCGGCACAGAGGATTCACCCCAACGACACCCGGCGAATCGTGCGCGGGCTGGAGGTGTTCAGGTCGTGCGGCAAGAGCCTGACCGAGTTGCAGAAGCAGTGGGACTCGGGCGCCAAGCGGTACGACTGCGCGTTCATCGGCCTGCGGCGAGATAAGGGCGACCAGAGCGGTCGGATCAACGCCCGCGTCAAACGCATGGTGCGGGCCGGGCTCGCCGACGAGGTCCGATCGCTGCTGGACGAACCGCGGCCTCTGAGCCCCACGGCGGGGCAGGCGGTCGGATACGCCGAACTGATCGCGCACTTCCAGGGCCTATGCACGCTCGACGAAGCGATCGAACAGGTCAAGATCAACACCCGCCGGCTGGCCAAGAAACAGCGGACCTGGCACAGGCGTTTCGAGGGTATTCAATGGTTTGATCTTGCCCCGGACGCCGCGGTCGAGGAAACTGCCCGGAGAATCGTCGAGAAGATCGACTTCCAGTAAACCCGCGAAAGAAGCAGATGGCCATAGAATATTCGGTAATAAGCATCGGAACACTGAGCCGCAACCGACTGTGGGATGAGTCGGCTGTAGTGCGGACCGGTCACGCGACGACAACGCTCGTGGTCGACGGCGAGCGAAAGATACTCGTGGACCCCTCGCTGCCGGGCAAGATACTCGAAGCGAGATTCAACGAACGCACCGGCGGATCGCTTGACGACGTCACCGACGTGTTCTGCACGACGCTCCGCCCCGTCCATCGGAGAGGGCTCGACGCTCTGGGCCGCGCAAAATGGTGGTGCGGCGAAACCGAAATGGAGACTTACGCGCACCATCTCCAGGACCTGCTGGAAAGCGCCGAACGGCTCGACGCCGAACAGGCCGCGGCGATCGAAGCCGACATCGAGATCGTTCGACGATTCAAGCCGGCGCCCGAGAAGATCACGCCACAGGTGCATCTGTACCCGCTTCCCGGCGCGTCGATCGGCTCGGCGGGACTCCTGCTGATCGAACCGACGAGCACGGTGGTCATAGCGGGCGACGCGGCGATAACCGCCGAACATTTCCTTCGCGGACAGGTCTGGCAGGGCTGCGTCGACACCGAGGGCGCCCTGGAATCCCTGCAGGATATCATCGAAATCGCCGACGTGATAATACCCGGACACGACAACATCATCCCGACGGCCAGGAACATGATCTAGCCATCGCTCAAATGCCGACAGCATACCTACAACTAAACGCATACACCCCGTCGAGAGGGGGCTCCGCATCCGGATCCCATATCGCATCAGCATCGGCCTATCGCTCAAGATATGCCTATGAAGAAGGGTCTCTCCCGCCTTGCCTGGGTTTTCAGCCTGAAAGGCTGAGAGTCGACAGCCCAGGGCACAGCGAAGGGCCCCAGGCCCAAAGCGCCGCCCTGGGATTGGGTGCTCTATCGCCCCAAGCCCTGAAAGGGCGCAACAACGCATCATACAGCGAGTCGCGCCCTTTCAGGGCTTGGGTGATAATGTGCGTTCGCACCCAGGGCGGCGCTCCGCTCGGCCCTGGGCTGTCGAATCGCAGCCTTTCAGGCTGCACGGCTTACCGACATGCGAAGGCGAATCGCTGATGTGGGGCGAGTTCTTCATTTCGCATCTCTGGCAGCTCGGAGGCATGACGGTTCTGCTGGTGGGCTCGGCGTTTTTCAGCGGATCTGAGACCGCTCTCTTCAGCCTGACCGCCGGCGAGCTCCACCGCCTGTCGCGATCGGGACGATCCGGGCGCATCGTCGCGTCGCTCACCCTCAAGCCGCGCGAACTGCTCAACGCCCTGCTTCTGGGCAACCTGCTGATAAACGTGGCCTACACCGCCATCGCTGCGATGATCGTATTCGATCTGGACGACAACAATATGCCGGCCTGGTCGGCGCCCGTCGGTTCGCTTGCGGCGCTTGTGGTTCTGATTCTGGTCGGCGAAGTGGCGCCGAAGATAGTCGCACTGGCCGCCACGCGCCGATGGGCTCTGCTGTGCGCGCCGATACTGGCGGGATTCAAGCGGATCGTACAGCCGCTGCTGTGGGTGATCCAGCAGGCGGCGATCGATCCGCTTACCAGAATAATCGCTCCCGGACGAAAACGCCGAGGCGAGATATCGATCGCCGAGATGGTCGACGTCCTGTCGCTGGCGGCTCGCCGCGGAGCCATCGACCGCGACGCCGGGGCGATGCTCCAGGAGATCCTCGAGCTCACCGGCCTCAAGACGTGCGAGATAATGGTCCCGCGTGTCGACATGATCGCTCGCGACATAGCCACGCCGCGAGCCGGGCTCATACAGACGTTCAAGGACACCGGGCTGACCCGCCTGCCGATCTACGACGGGCACGCCGACAACATCGTCGGCGTCCTGGTGGCTCGAACGCTGCTGATGTCGCCCCGCAAACCGCTCCGCCAACTCCTACAGCCGGTTACGTTCACGCCGGAGTCCGCCAGCGTCGAGCGGCTGCTGGTCGGCTTGCGGGCCAGTTCGGCGAAACTGGCGATCGTGGTCGACGAATACGGCGGAACCGCCGGACTGGTCACGCTCGAGGACATCCTCGAAGAGATCGTCGGCGACATGCCCGACCCGCGCGAATCCGAGCCGGACCCCGCGGTCCATGAGATCGGACAGGGGCTCTACAGAATCGACGGGAGCCTGCCGATCCACGAATGGGCCGACGCGTTCGACATCGATCTGCGGAGGAGGCGGGTGACGACAGTCGGCGGGTTCGTGACGTCGCTGCTGGGGCATATCCCGCAAATCGGAGACACCGCGGTCTATCGAAATCTGCAGTTCACCGTCGAATCGATGCATCGCAGGCGAATCGGACGGCTCAAACTCCAACTGCGGGAGGGCGAGAAATGATCATCGCCGCCGGAGACATGTCGGTTTGGGGCGGTTGGCTTTTCGCCGCGGCCGCCGGGGTGGCGATGACCGCGGTCTACTGCGGGATGGAGACGGGGATATACGTGCTCAACAAGGTCCGCCTGGACCTGCACGCCGAGAAGGGACGCCGGGCGGCCGGGCGGCTGAAGACAATGCTCGAAAACCCCAACAACACTCTCGCGGTCATCCTGATCGGGACGAACGTCGCCGCATACGTCACAACATTCGCCGTAAGCGCGATGTTCCTGCTGGCCGGGGCGGGGCATCAGACCGAGTGGTTCACAATAGCAACCGCGACCCCCCTGCTGTTCATCCTGGGCGAATCGGTCCCGAAGAACGTATTCCAGCGGGCCGGAGAAACGCTGGTATATCGCCTGATATGGATCCTGCGAATATCAAGCGTGCTGTTCAACGCACTGGGACTGGCTCCGCTGGTGCGCGGGTTCGCGTCGCTGTGCCTGAAGATGATACCCGGCGAATCGACCGAGAAGGCCTCGGGCAGGCAGTATCTGCTTACGATAGTGGCCGACAGCGCAGCCAGCGGCGTGCTGACCCACAATCAGACAGTGATGGCCGACCGCGTCATGCATATCGGACAAATCACGCTCGATCAGGTCATGACGCCGATGGAGAGCGTCGAGACGATCGCGCCGGCGGCCTCTCGCGACGAACTGCTGGTGTCTCTCGGTCAGCACAACTTCTCGCGTCTGCCGGTCGTCTCAGCGGACTGCGAGATCGTCGGAGTGATAAACGTATACGACGTGCTGCTGGACGAGTCGCTCTCCAAACCGTCGGACGTGATGACCGCCCCGGTGCGGCTTGCCGGGGACATCACGGTCACCGAGGCGCTTTACCGGATGCGCGAGGAAAACGCGCCGATGGCGATCGTCACCGGCGATGGCGGGAAGTACGCGGGGATCGTGACGATCAAGGACCTCGTGGAGGAGATCGTCGGCGAACTGGCCGACTGGTAGCCCTCGCCGTCAGGCTCCGTCGGGGAAGTCCTTAGATCGGCCGAATACCCACACGAGCCCCAGCAGCAGACCCGATGCCCCGGCCCCGGCGGCTATCCCGATCCAGGGCGAAACGCCCAGCGCCGCCGGCAGGTAGCCCAGAGACAGCGCCAGGGCGGCGACGACCAGACAATACGGAAGCTGCGTGCGCACGTGGTGCACGTGATCGCAACTGGATCCGATCGAACTCATGATCGTGGTGTCGGAGATCGGCGAGCAGTGATCGCCGAATATCGCCCCGTCCAGAATCGCCCCGATCGATATCATCGTGATCAGGCCGTAGCCGCCCTCCAGCGCCATGGCTACCGGAACGGCGGTCGGTATGAGGATCGACATTGTCCCGTAGCTGGTTCCCGTGGCGAACGACACGCCGGCGGCGGTTACGAACACCAGGCCGGGAAAGAGTATTGGCGGCATCGAGTCGGCCAACACGCCGGCGAGAAACTCACCCGTTTCCAGATCGTCGCACGCATTCTTGAGCGACCAGGCCAGCACGAGCACCGTAAGCGGCATAAGGGCGCTTCGCAGCCCAACGACGATCGCCTTCAGCAGCGACAAGACGGGAATCCGCGAAACCGCCAGCGCCATAGTCACCGCGGTGAAGAATCCCGCCCCCGCCGCCCAGGCCAGCAGCGTCGAACTGCTGACGCCTTTCATAGCCGCGGTCCAGCCCGACAGCCGCACAATCGCCGCGGGATCGCGGGCCAGCACGCCCCGCCCCTGCGCTCCGAGCCAGAACTGACCCAGGAACACGCCCAGGAGCACGAGCATGGGAACTATCGCAACCGAAGCGCGGATGCGGGCCTTCGCGTGCGCAGCGGCGGCGTTCATCGATTTGGACGTCATCGGAACCGCATCGTCAGCGAGGATCTTACCGGCTCGCGCCCGCCGCTCAGCCGAGGCCATCGGGCCGAAATCCGCGCCCGTCCAGCAGTTCCAGAACACAAACGCGATCATGCCGAAGCAGTAGAATCGGAAACCCAACGAGTTCAGCAGCACTGCGAAGCCGTCCAGCCCGATGCCGAGTGCGGGATTGTCCAGTTGGCTGACTTCAAACCCCACCCACGTGCTGACCAGTGCGATCCCGGCGATCGGAGCCGCCGTGGCGTCGACGAGAAACGCCAGCTTCTCGCGGCTTATCTTCCGACGATCGGTCAGGGGCCGCATCGTGGGACCTACGATCAGGGCGTTGGCGTAGTCGTCGATGAAGATCACCAGCCCCGAGATCATCGCCGCCATGCGCGTGGATCGAGCGGACTTGGCCCGCTTCAGCAGCCGGCCGGCGATACCCTGCAGCCCCCCGCTGACGATCATGATATTGATGATCGCCATCAGCAGCGCAATGAAGAGCATGACCTTCAGGTTGCCGGTTTCGAACCTCTCCCACCCGTCGCCCTGGCCAGTGTAGACGGTGTGCGTAACGAACTCGCCGGACCGCACAAACCCGGAGCCAAGCCAGGAAAAAAACTCCTCATACGAACCGGCCCCGCTAAGCAGTCCGCCCGAGATCACCCCGGAGATCAGACTAAGATAGAGCTTCCCCGTAATCAGCGCCGTGGCGATCGCCACCAGAGGAGGAATGACCTTGTACCATCCGCCCAGTCCGTCGGTCTGCTGGAAAGAAAGCCGGACTCCCAGAACGATCAGAAAGACCAACCCAACGGCGACAACACTGGCGATCCATGACCCGCGCAGCCCGCCGCCGCGCCGAGATTTGCCCAAACCGCCCTGGGGCCAATCGTCCAGCAATGCTGATCGTTCTTCGGACATCCGTGCTCTCCAGAAGCAATCCGACTGCCATACTCCGCACCGATACAATACCCAATCACACGCCATATGAAAACACCCGACATGAATGCAGAACGTCTCTGGATTCTCAATTCCAGTTTGCCCTCAGCCGCCGAATACCGTATAATTCTTACAGGTAAGAGTATTACCAATAACAATTGGAGTTCCCTACTCATGAAAGTCACTACCAAAGGACAAGTTACAATTCCGCTTCAGCTGCGCCGAAAGACCGGAATCGCGCCGGGGTGTGAGGTTGAGTTCGTTGAAGATAAGGGCCGCCTCTATATCAAGAAGGTCGAAGGCGTCGGTCGCGGCGACAAACTGGTCGCTCGCATGAGGGGGCGCGCCGCGGCGACAATGAGCACCGATGAGATCATGGCCCTTACCAGGGGAGAGAAGTGATGGGGGTAATGGTCGACTCGTGCGTACTTCTTGACATATTCACCGAAGACGATCGCTGGGGCCGCTGGTCGGCTGGCGCGGTCGCCGGTGCGGTCGATCGGGGCGAACTTATCGTCAACCCCGTGATCTACGCCGAGGTGTCGATCGGATTTGACCGAATCGAGGATCTGGAATCCGCCCTGCCCGCAGATGTGTTCGAGTACCGGCCGATACCGCGGGAGGCGGCGTTTCTGGCCGGCAAGTGCTTCCTGAAATACCGCCGCCGCGGCGGGGTAAGAACCTCTCCCCTACCGGATTTCTTCATCGGAGCCCATGCCCTGATAGCCGGGCTGGACCTGATCACACGAGATGCCAAACGATTCAAGAACTACTTCCCGACACTCAAACTGATCGCACCTGAATCCTGATCTGAATCCCGCCGCGCCGGACCGGAGTCAACGCGCCCTTCGATCAACGATCGAACGTTCCCGACGCAATAGCCAATCCTTGACAGGAGCCTTTTGACAGCCAATGATGCCAGTGGGACTGAACATGCGGGTGTGAACTTGCATACAACCGAGGGCAAGAGCGTTCGCTTGAGATCCGGTCGCTGAACGAAAGGACAAGTAATGTTAAGGGTATGGG
>Ga0180435_10000858_pt1 | contig 32091 bp, 28 predicted proteins | sample SS_ome_3_FD_132467 | JGI IMG/M metagenome (GOLD analysis project Ga0180435, IMG submission 132467) | Hypersaline lake sediment archaeal communities from the Salton Sea, California, USA - SS_3_S_1 metaG | ecosystem: Environmental > Aquatic > Non-marine Saline and Alkaline > Hypersaline >... | reverse complement strand
TCCAGTAGCCCACCGGGTCCTCAAGATCCGGCATGCAGGCGCCGTAGACGAAGTCCTCGTACTGGCGAAGGCTCATCTCGGCGTCCTGGGCATAGGCGTGTGTCGGGAAGAGTGTGCCCACCCATCGGAACTCTCCAGCTGCCGACCGCTGCATAAAGGTCTTCATCAGCTCGGTTTGAGCTCGGCTCCGCAGCACCATCTTCGAAGGGGCTACGCTGCTTAGTTCCTTCGTATTGGCTGCCGCACGGACGTTGATGTGCACGTCATAGGTCTCGATGATGACCTTCAGCGGCTTCGGAATGAAGGCAAGCTGATCGTCTGACCCGAGCTCGTAAAGCAACTGCTCTGTGCCTGGGAGCGATGTTAGGAGCAGGGGGTGGCCTCCGGCTTCCAAGACCTTGGCGTAGACAGCATGTAGCAGAGGCTCCGCTGCCACTCCTCCGTCGATGACAACTTTGTCACCCGGCTGCACAGCCGTTGAGTACTCGACGAGTACCTGAGCCAGTTTGTTGACGCGATGGTCAGTCATATGTCTCCTAGTGGTAAGTGGTATCTCAGTCTGAACCAACGATGCGGTGACCTGTCTCGCTGCCCATCTCCTCTGGGCTCTAATCGTGGCTTCGCAAGCAGATCGTCTTACTCTCTACCCGCTTATCGATCGGGGGGTTCAGGGCATCTCCACTCATCTCCACGGATGGCCCCGAATGTGGCTAGAACCCCGCAGGCGTGGCAATCGGCTCGGCAGTCCGACAGCGTCTCTCCGCGGCGGCTCCGCTCGTACTCGTCCCAAAGGAATCGCTTCCGCACACCCGCGTTCACGATATCCCACGGCAAGTGCTCCTCGCGCTGGCGTTGTCGATAGGCGTACAAGCCAGGATCGAGTCCGGCTTTGGCGAAGGCCCGCATCCATGCACCAAAGTCCCTCTGATCGTCCCACGCGTCGAAACGCGCGCCCAGCGTCCACGCGAGTTCCACAACGTCGTTCAGCCGCCGGTCGCCTCGCGCCAAGACGGCCTCCAGGAGCGATGCCTCAGGATCATTGTAGTCGAGCTTGAGCCCACGACCCCGTAACTCGCGGCGCAGGAGTGTATGCTTCTGGCGAATCGAGCGAGTCGACGCCAGACCCACCCATTGGAAGGGCGTATGGGGTTTGGGAACGAACGTGTTCACACTGATGTTTACCTGGGCCTGGCGCCCATGGACGCGCCGGCCGATCAGGTGCACGGTACGGGCCATCTCGACGATAGCCTCCACGTCCTCCATCTCTTCGCCCGGTAGGCCGATCATGAAGTAGAGCTTAATCGTCTGCCAGCCTCGGTCGAAGACTTCTCTTGCCACATCATATACGTGCCGCGACGGGATGGTCTTGTTGATCGTCGCTCGCACCCGGTCCGAACCTGCTTCCGGTGCCAGCGTAAAACCCGTATACCGTCCCTGCGCGATGGCTTCGGCAAGTCGTACGGAGAAGCTGTCTGCGCGGAGGGCTGGGAGCGAGATGGAGAGGTGCCGATCCTCAAACCGCTCCATCAAGGTCTCAACCAACTCGTCGATCCGGGAGTAGTCACTCGGAGAGAGCGAGAGCAGTCCGATCTCCTCGAATCCGGTCTGGGTAAGGATGGCTTCTGTGGCCTTGAGTATTTCCTCCACTGGCCGTTCGCGAACCGGACGCACCACCATCCCGGCATGACAGAAGCGACAGCCACGGGTGCATCCCCGGCTGATTTCGATGGCGGCTCGATTGTGGCTCACATCTATCGTCGGAACGATTAGCTCGGTCACCGGCGGCGGCATCTTGGATACAATCCGTTTTACCACTGGGAGCTGCGCCTCAGGCTCCTTGACCTGAACACCCGCGATCGTTCCCGAGCCAGATACGCCACTGCCTCCCTCGTTGTAAAGGACCTCATAGAACCGCGGCACGTAGAAGCCTGGCAACTGAGCCAGTCTTTTCAGCTGAGCTTGCCGCGAGCTATCACGTGTCAGATCGTAGCTCGCTACGGCTTCGATCATGGCCTCCTCGCCGTCGCCGATGAGAAAAGCGTCGACGAAGGCGCTCATCGGCTCGGGGTTAAAGGTGGCGTGGCCCCCGGCAATGACCAGGGGATGTGATTCGTCGCGATCCGCCGCGCGGAATGGAATCTCGGCCAGATCGAGCAGCTCCAGGAGATTCGTGTACACCTGCTCGTAAGGGAGGGTGACCCCGAGGATATCGAAATCGGCCAGCGGTCGTTTGTTCTCCAGGCTGTAAAGCGGAATCTCAGCCCTGCGCAAGGCAGCGATCATATCAACCCAGGGCAGAAAAACTCGCTCGGCGAGCACGGTCGGAAGTTTGTTCAGCGCGTCATAGAGGGTCATCAACCCTAGGTTGGACATTCCCAGGTCATAGATGTCTGGGAATGCCAGGCATACGTGTGTCGAGACTGCGTTCCAGTGCTTGACCACACTGTTGTATTCGCCACCAACGTAGCGACCCGGGGTTCTTACCGTTGGCAAGATGCGCTCGAGCCGCTCCAGGTCTATCGTCGTTGCTTCCATCTTCCTGCCTTCTGTCAACCCTCCAATACTCGGACGTGGATCTTCCGCGTCCGGGGACCGTCGAACTCGCAGATGTAGATGCCCTGCCACCGGCCCAGAACCAGGTCGCCCGCGTCAATGGGCACGACCTGGGCGGCGCCCATGAGCGATGACTTCAGGTGAGCGGGCGAGTTTCCCTCGCCGTGTCGGTACTCAGATCGAGGGGGCGATATCTCATTGAGTCCCACCGCCAAATCGTGTTGGACGCTCTTGTCCCAGTTCTCATTCAGAGTCACGCCTGCTGTCGTGTGGGGGCAGAAGACGAGGCATATCCCCTCAATGACGCCTGAGGCATTCACAGCGCTCTGGACCCTGTCCGTGATGTCGTAGAAGCCCTGTTTGTCGTCGGTTGAGACGCTGATCGTCTCCATCGCCCCCTCCTGGTCCGTGGTTCATCAAGTTTGTGACGGGCTCGGCAGGTGCACAAACAGAGGGGGCGCGGCCTACCTGGCTTGGCCCGGCCCCCGTTGGAACCTACCTCGCAATCACCAAACAATTCTAGCACGCGGGCAGGTTTTTGCAACGCCACGTCTGAAGGCACTGCCGGATCGTGCTGGATGTGAATCCATCGATGCATATGTGGTGAGATCGATGAGAGCCGGTCAACGCGTCGCCGGGGCTCGCTCATCGTGGGACACACGCCAATGTCCTGGCTGAGGGCTTGCAGGGAGGCCCAGTCGTGCCCCGAACGCGTTGGTGTTCAACTGAGGTTCAGGTGTTCGGCGCGGGCAGTGGGACCTGGGTTATTGGCAGGCAGGTGGAGGAACCACGGTAAACCGTCGGGCCGGGAATGCCACCGGAGGAGGGCCAAACCTGTCTTAGTATGCGCCGTTACCGAAGATGACCTCGGGAATGGTACGGAGCAAAACCTGGCAGTCGAGCCAGAGGGACCAGTTCTCGATGTAGTAGATGTCCAGTAGACACTGCTCTTCGAAGCTCAACAGGCTGCGGCCGCTTACCTGCCAGAGGCCGGTCATGCCCGGGCGCACCTCGAGTCGCTTCTTGTGCCATTCCAGGTATGCGGCCACCTCGGCGGGAATCGGCGGGCGCGGCCCGACAAGGCTCATCTCCCCGCGGAGAACGTTCCAGAGCTGGGGTAGCTCGTCGAGGCTCGTACGCCGCAGAATGCGGCCCACAGGTGTCACTCGAGGGTCATCTTTCATCTTGAAGATGGGTCCGTCAACTTCGCTCCGATCACGCAAATCCTCCAGTTTTTCTTCCGCTCCCTGGTACATCGAGCGGAACTTCAGGATCTCAAACTTCTCTCCATTCGCACCGATGCGCGTCTGACGGAACATGACGGGGCCATCGGAATCGACACGGATCGCCACTGCGATTAACCCGAGGATGGGTGCCCCGAGCGTGATAGCCAGGATTGCTCCGACCACGTCCATGAGCCGTTTGATGGCTCGGACCCGGTGACCGAAGCCGACCTCGCGCACCCCCACCAATGGCACTCCGCCCAGGTCGTCGACATCAACGCGGCTGAGGCTCATCTGGAAGAGGTCAGGAACGATGTGGGCACGGACGTTCCTCCGCTCGCAGGCGTGGACGATGGACATGATCTTTCGATGGTACATCCAAGGCAGGGTGATGATCACCTCGTCGATATCCTCTTGCTCGATCAGCTGGGGAAGTCTGTTGACTGCTCCGAGTCCTTCGAAGCGGCCGATGTTGTTGTGCCCCTTATCAGGGTTATCGTCGACGAAACCGATCACATGATAACCCAGGCCTGGCCTCGCTACGACAGTGCGCATAACCGTTCGGCCGATCTCGCCGGCGCCCACGATGATCGTCCTGCGGACGCCGACGCCGCGGGCACGGAGTCGGCCTATGACCAAATACTGAATCGCTCGTGACATCGCCAGGAGCATGACAGCCACGATGCCGGCCTCTACCAGAAGCAGGCGGGAGTATTGGAGTGGTTGGAGGACGAAGGTGACGGCCATCATCACTACTGTCGACTTAGCTGTGGCATTGATGATGCGGTAGATCTGATCGAGCCACTGACGTCCGGGCCATCTCCGATACACGCGATCCAGGCGAAAGGTGAGAAGCATAAGCATCGTGAACAGGAGCGCGAAGGGTAGGTATGCCGAGAGGGTATGGTAGTAGCTGATGTCCCGGAACCACTGCAGCTCGTACCGCATCCAGTAGGCAATGATCAAGCTGATATTGAAAATCACGATGTCAGACACGACCACCCACCAAGGGATCGTTCGACGGCCCTTCATATTATCTCCTTTGGTGTGTCAAGCCCCTGCCTGACGGTAAACCTCCACCGTTTCGCGAGCCGTTGTCGGCCACGTGAACCCGCTGGCGTGCTTCTGGCCCTGTTCCGAAAGCTCTCGCTGTAGTTCCTCGTTCTTCAGTAGACATCGGAGTCCCGTCGCAATGGAAGCGATATCTTCAGGATCGACGAGGACTGCTGCCTCACCGGCGGCCTCCGGCAGCGACGTGGTGTTTGATGTCAGCACGGGAGTGCCGCACGCTTGAGCCTCCGTCACTGGCATGCCAAAACCCTCGTAGAGGGAGGGGTAGGCAAAGACCGTGGCGGCATTGTACCAGAACGCCAGCTCTTCATTCGATACGTACCCGGGAAAGAGAACTGTGTCACGCAGCCCTAGGTCCTCAACTTGGGCGAAGAGGTCCTCGTATAGCCACCCTCTTCCACCGACAATGATGAGTTTTACTCCGTCCTCATCTGCCCGTACGAAGGCTTCGATCAGACGCTTAAGGTTCTTTCGAGGCTCCAAGGTGCCTACGAAGAGCACGAACCGCTCTGGGAGGCCGCGGCGCTCACGGAAAGCAGCGACATCGTCTGTCGGTAGGCGGCGGAAGCGATCATCCACGCCGTGGTAGACCACAGTGATCATGTCTGGTTTCACGCCTAGGAGGCGCTCCGACTCCCGAGCTGTATGCTTCGACACGGCGATTAGGTGTCGCGAGCGGCGGGCTGAGAGACGGGTCATCGTGTTCAAGTAGAGACGATTGGCCGGGCGAAAGAGTCGTGGAAAACGTAGAAAACTCAGGTCGTGAATGGTCGTCACGATTGGGATAGCTGATGCGAGCGGGCCAACGAATGCCGGAGCGTGGGCCACGTCGGCCTCTATCCGGCGCAACACGCGTGGGAGTCTGACTTGCTCCCACAGCGCCCGTCGCCCGGGTGTGCTGGTGTCCAAACTCGAGCGAATTACCGTCATGCCCGTGTGAAGGGCGGCGGCGGTGGGCCCCACGAGTGCCGTAAACCGGACGCTTTCCCCCACGGCATCCAGGTGGCGGATGAGGTGGGCTATGTAGTGGTGAATTCCCGCGCTGCGGTATGAAGCTCGTCCGGAGAGGAGGTGAGCGTTGAGGGCCACGTGGAGATCTGTTAACGATGCCTTCATAGCGAGACGATTATATCATAGGGGAGAGCGTCCACCAAGCCAGTGTGTCGAAGCAGGGGCACGCGGGCGCTGCAAGGGGCGCTCACCAGGGCCACGAGGTGCGTATGACCGTGGGCCAGGCAGGGTCAGGCTTGGTACTAAGACGCACGTATGCGCTGGCCCCGTAAGCAAGCCCGTCCCAAGGTTCCCAGGGCTAACGCCTCAATCACCAGGAGGCCCACAAGCACCGCGGCGAGATCGATCCAGAAGCGAATGGGAAAGAGCCGGATGAGCGTATCTGAGTTGGGGAACAACCAGGTGTCCCCCGTGAAGAAAACCCGGTGGAAAGCGGTGAAAAACTCGTCCCAGCTCACGACCATGAAACCGCCCACAACTAGCAGTACTCCAAGTGTCAGAAGGCTGCCATGGAGGATGGCCTTGGCATAGTGATCCTTCATCCAGCCCGACGTCAGAGACGTTGCGCCGACTGAGAGCCATAGGAGTCCACTGAGCCCGCCGGCGACGGTAAGACCAAAGAAAACTGCTTGCACGTCGGCCATATGTCTCAGCTCCCGCTCGTTGAAAGCAGGTTTGCCGTTCGACAACACCAGATTGGTCAACATGGAGATGTCTCCGTTGGAGGCCAGATAGTCCTGACATACGGTCGCCAAACGGATTCGCTCGGACGTCGAAAGCCCATAAGGGTCGGCGGGGAAACCCGACCGCTTGTACTCCAAGCGCACAAGCCAGTTTCCCGTCACGACGCGGAGGTTCACGCCCACGAGGAGGAGCGGCAAAGTCAGCACAAGGAGCCACTCCGTCCATTGACATAGCCGCGTCTTGATCATAAGCTTTCCTTTGAGACGAACCTGACTCTGTGTCCCAGCCCGCGCGCTGCCGGGCTCGTGAGAAGCGCCACATCGCCGGCGCTCGCTGTCGAGGCGCCGGCATGCAGGACAGAGACCTGTGCTAGTTGAGGCCTCCCAAGACGTAGTCGAACAGCAACCCGTTCGTCACCAGCTCAATGGAGGCTCGATCGTCGGTGAAGACGATGTCGCCAGGCTGAGTGGGACGGAGATTCTCGACGGCCCTTCGTGCTGTGGTGTGAAGGAACCCGTGGTCGTCGAGCACCGCAAGGTTTTCCGCGAGGTTTGATGCCGTCGTTGGCTGGACCGTGGCCACGACGATGGCGTTGAAACTGTAAGGCACCTCCACGACGTGAGCTGAGGGGAACACACGGAGCAGCGTCGAGACGATCGCCGTGACAAGTCGGTAGTCATTAGCCACTCTACCGACATTGATCACCAGAACACCGTCCGAGGTGAGGTGATCGCGGGCCTGTTGGAAGAACTCAACCGTTGTCAAATGGGGCGGGATGTAAGGTAGTCGATAGGCGTCCACGCCGATGAGAGAGTAGACCTGCTCGGTTCGCGCCAGGAAGACACGCCCGTCGGCGACGATGGGCTCGAGATTCGGTTGAGTCATCCCGAAATACTGCTTCCCCACGCGCACGATCTCTGGGTCGATCTCCACTCCATCGATCGGTATGGGACCGTAGATCTCGGTGAACTGCTGTGCCGTCGTCCCAGCAGCGAGCCCGATCAAGGCCACGCTTTCGACGGCCGCCGGTCGGTGGGGTGGAGCGTTGAAATAGGGACCGATTAGGAAGTAGTCCCAAGGCCCCGGAGTTTCTATACGGCCCGGGCACGTGACAGAGTGGATGCCGCCTCCCTCGTTGAGGAGGAGGTGGCGGCATCCGTCGCTCCGCTCCGCAACCTGGATGTAGTTGTAGGCCGACTCGGTCTCGTAAATGATCTCGCCGGGCGTGGCGGCTTTCACTGGGCGGTGGCGGAGTGTCAAGGCGAGAAGGATGATGATCAGCGGCATGGCTGCGTAAAGCGCCACGCGCGGCATCGGGGGCTTCCATCCACTGCTGAACAGTCCAGCACAGGCCACCGCCAGGAGAATCAGCGATAGGAGTACGAAGGTGTTCTGGGTGCCGATGGTCGGTACCAGCAGCAGATCTGGTAGGAAGGCACCTAGAAAGCTCCCTAATGTCGAGACCGCGTACACCCGCCCTGAGACCCGCCCGGAGTCGGCCACGTCGCGGATCGAGAGGCGGACGACGAAAGGGGTGACGCAGCCCAGCAGAGTGATGGGAATGCTGAAGAGCAGCAGCACCGCTACAAAGGAGCCCCCGAGCATGGCGATTCTGAAGCTCTCAAAACTGGGCGCCGCGATTGCGAGGATGGGTTGAGCAACGAACGGTAGGATTCCCACGGAGAAGCCGGCCCACGCCAGGATCTGGAAGAGCGTCGAACGCCGAGGCGACCGGTCCGCCCATCGCCCTCCCACGAGGTTTCCCACGGTCAGGTAGAGCAAAATCAGACCGATGATAGCTGCCCAGACGAGGTTCGCCGTTCCAAAGTGGGGACGCAAGAGGCTGGAGGCGGCGAGTTCCACACCCAAGGAAACCAGCCCGCCAGCGAATGCGGTCGTGTAGAGAAGTATATCCGATTTCTGCATCGCCGTGATTATACCGACTTTGCTTGGTCGAGCAAACGAAGTGCCGAGACGGGTTTGTAGCCCTTGAAGGGATGGTGGGGAGGTGGATGGCGTTGAATGCGACGTATGAGCTGGTCAAGCTCTGACGCAGACTCAAGGCGCAAGGATGCTCGAGTCTCGGAGGTGGCGTGATAGGCGGGCGCCGTGTCCCCTACGTCCATAGGCCTCCACCGCTTGGTAGAGCTCGTTAGGTGGTTCGAACGAGGAGGTGTCTGGCACCAATGAAATTTCTGGCGCATGACTCATTCCGCTGAGACGGCGCGGGGAGGATAGTGGCGGCGAGCACCACCGATAGGCAGAATGCCGACAATGCCACCCAGATCTTGGAGACGCCTCGGACACGATCCGAGACTCGTTCTAGCGTGATGGGTCTCCGATCCCGTCTATTGCGGCATTCACCCTCACCGGCGTGTTACGGGTCGTTGATCGCTCACGACAAGGTTGTTTGGAGCCGATGGTCGAGGCGAACGTGCCGCGCGACAGCAGTCTGAACAGGAGATCGCTGCAAAGATAGAAGCGCGCGTGTATAGAGCAATACTCTCGACTGCACCCGGGATTTCTGCAAGAATCCGTGGTCACCTGGGCGCCCAAGACTGCCTCCGGCCGTATGCCAGGCGCTCGTCCACGGGCTCGCAGCCTGCGTTTTCGTTCTGAACCCCAAGCCAAATGACACAGTAGGAGACGGGCGGGAAGTGGTGTCTTTGTTGCCCTCTCGGACTCCGTGGCCCGCCGTCGGCTTCTTCGAAGGCCTCAGGCCTCCGGGTTCTCGTCCCAAGGGTAAATCTCGGTCCCTCTGGCGGCTGCTCTTATGGCGGGGTCCTTTGAGAAGTGGCCTCGCTTGTCCGGTGGGATCAATTGGGCGATCCGCTCCATGATCTCGTGACCGATTGCCTCCAGCTTGGGGCGCCTGGTACGTCCTCTGCCGGCGGCTGCGAAGGGGCCGAATGGCTTCCCGATGCGTATGGTTATCTCCGCACGCTTCCCAGACCGGAGGCTGGGAAAGACCCGGTTGAGGTTGGCGAAGCCCATAGGCAGTATTGGGGCACCTGTTCGCACGGCGAGAAAGGCAGCCCCGGGTCGGGCAGGTCGCAGTACCCGGGCCCAGTTTCCCGCCTCCGGGAAGATGCCGAGGACACCATCTTGCTCGAGCACTGCCTCCGCGGCGCGGAGCGCATCGGTGGAGAAAGTCCCGCGATGGACCGGGTAGTAGCCCCAGACTTTGGGCAGCCACTTAACCACTGTCGGTGCATTCGGCATCTGGAAGCCACCTACAAACTCGATGGGCCAAGGCACGGCGCGGATCATGGCCACGGGATCGATGAAACTGAAGTGGTTTGCGACGACAATCAGAGGCCCGCCCTCAGGGAGGTTCTCCTGCCCGACGATGCGTAGACGGGTCAGGGCGGCAAGGGCAGCGTCTATCAATCGTTGCGAGATAGTGCGAACCAAAGTGCGACGTGGATACGGGTACTGTTCGTACTTCCTCTTCATACCACTCTCTCTCGGCTTGCTCATCGCGCCTCTTTCAAGGGGGTGGTCACCTACTGATCCGAAACTGATGTCTTCACTCATGACCGAGCCGCCGATCGTCCGCCCTCTTCGTCAACGGAGAGGAGGAGCACGAGACCGACAAGCAAGAAGACGACGATCGAGGCGAGGGCCAGTCGGTGGCCTGCCTGCTCCGCTACCAGCGGTGTTAGGTTCCTCGTCTGCCGATACCACCTAGTGGCCTCTGCTGCGATCAGTCCAAAAACCGTGGGCCCGATGAAAGACGACGTTCGGCCGGTCACGGCGAAGAAGCCGTAGAACTCCGCGCTCTTCTCCGCGGGGCTCAACATGCCGACCATCGTTCGGCTGACAGACTGAACTCCGGTGAGGGCGAAGCCGGCGAGGCCGCCGATGACGTAGAACTCTAGGCGGGAACGGCTGAAGATCAGCCAGACCACGGGGACGACCATCAAGAGCAGACTGGTTACTAGGGCCCTTTTCCCTCCGAAATCGGTAGCCAGAAGACCGAACAAGTAGGCGCCGGCCACACTTGTCAACTGTACAATGATCATGAAGATGATCAGCTCCTGCTGTTCCATGCCGAACAGCACAGCCCCCAGGATGGCAGCGAAGTTCAAGGTCATCAAGATGCCGTCATTGTAGACCAGAAAAGCTATCATGAACTTGATGAATTCTTTGAGCGACCTGGCAGTTCTGAACGTCTCGCCCAAGCGCTCCAGGGCGAGGGAGATGTAGCTCTGGCCGGCCGGCAAGGCCTGCGGGGCCGCACGCTCACGCAACCAGACGAGGAGCGGTACGGAGGAGAGGCCGAAGTAGATGGCGGTGAAGATGAGCGAGAGCCGTACGACCAGAGGGTTGCTCTTCGATAGCACGATGGGAATGAGGACGATGAGGAGGCAAATGATGCCGCCAAAGGAGCCGATGGCCCAGCCGTTACCTGAGACGCGGCTCATGTCCTCAGGTTCGGCGATCTCGGGTAGAAGGGCATTGTAGAACACCTGTGCGCTTCGATAGCCGATCTCCGCCAAAATGAAGAAAAGCATCCCCAGGAACCAATCGCCCCCCCGCACGAAGAAAAGAAGGCCGCAGAAGATGATGTTGAGCGCCGTGAAGAAGAATAGGAAGCGCTTCTTGCCGCCGGAAAAATCGGCAAGCGTCCCGAGAATGGGCGACGTCACTGCTACGACGAGCATAGCGATGCCGACGGCAATGCCCCACAGGCGCGATCCCTCGGCACCACCGACGACCGTACCTTTGAAGTAGGCGGAGTACACGGCCAGCAGCACCACGGCGGCGTAGGCTGAATTGCCGAAGTCATACAGGTACCATGCCCAGCGCTCTCGGCGCGTGGTCTTGACGACGGACGTGGGGGAACTCATCGAATGATCTCCTTCTAACCATAGAGTATCTGACCCGGTCCACGAAAGACCGGTGCTGGTATACGGCGAGGGACCCTCCACGGGGGCGTTGGCACGATCTGCCGTGGCACGGCTTGTATGTGCTTCGCGGCCCTTGGGGACATCATCGCACGATACTTACAACACGTACAGAGAGGAAACGTTGCACGGCTTACGCCGAGCCAGCAACGCGCCGTCTAAGACGCCGGCGATGTCTCGCGGCTATGTCTGGCGGCTATGTCCGGCGGCTATGTACCCATGTGCCCACGATGGTCACGATGCTGGCGCCGACGGTGGCAGCCCACGCCGCTGTGGAGACGAGCGGCGTACCGGTGTGCCTAACGCCGATACCTGCGAAGGCCCAGACGATGACGGCTCCGTAGGCAAGGTCCCCGCGGGTAAAGGTCACTGCAGCCGTTAGCGCGGTGGCCACGGCGAGCATGATCACTGCCCACACCTCTGGGCTGACGCCCCAGCCGCCCCAGTTCCAGTAGTCAAGCAGCGAGGTGGCGTTGGCGATGGTCGCGACTGTGACCCAGCCCAAGTAGATGCTGAAGGGCACGCGGACGAGCCAGGTCTCACTCGTTGACACATCCATCTGGCCGATTCTTAGTCGCTGGTAGATGGCGATCAAGAGGAGGAGGAGTGCCACCATCGCGACGATAGTCAGGGGGAAAACCTCGTAGTGCCAGAGGAAGAGCCAAGCCACGTTCGCCGCGCAGCTGAGTGCGAAGAGGTAGCCGATCCTGCGCAGACGCGGATTGGTGCGCTGGTCGGGCAGAGCTTGGTAGACGGCGAAACCACTCAGAGCCAGATAAATCAGGCCCCAGATGGAGAAGACGTAGCCCGCTGGGACGAAGTAGACGTTGAACCGGTCCGATATCTCGCCTGTCGTCAGGCCATTTAGGGGGAGCGCGTTGGCAAGCCCATTGAGGACGATAGTCAAGATGACGGAGCCAATGTTGACGATCTGCCTGATCGTGTCCTTTTTCATGCTGATTCTCCTGTTGGTTGAAGCCTTCATCAATGAGCGACGGGATGGCTTGGAATCGATTCTATGCCGCCTCGATCGGTACGCCGTCCGCCACTCCGATTACTACTCGCTCGCTGCCCTCCGCCTCCGGGCCGACACGGATGACCGTCTCCGCGAACTGCTCCCAGCTGTGCGTGTTGAGAGGATGTCTCGTGACATGCCACTCCACAGGACGATACCGGCTCCGGCTGTCCTACGAGCCTTGAGCAGTAACGTGTCGCTTTGAGGTGGTCCGCAGACTCCCTCAATCGCGACCCACCCAGTGGCAGCCAGGCCCTCAAAGAGTGGCGCCGCCGGGCCGAGCTTCCCAGTCTTGGGCACACTGCCGGGAGAGAGTCCTCCTGCCAGGCCGAGGGAAGGGTGGTCCGGGCGCCGTGCCAGTCGCACCAGAGGGTCGGATCCGCAAGGTACAGCGGGTGCCCGCTCGAATGTCACTGGGAAGCCCTGAGAACTGCCTCGTGGGATGTCATCTTGATTCTCTTCCTGCACCTCTTCCCTTGATGTCTTCTTCGGCTTCCCCGTGCCCTGGACGAGCCGCTCAAAGGCAAGGAGGCCATGGTTTACTGCTCGCCGGCGTGCTCGGCCGAGAACGGGCGGCCAGGAGCTACCTGTAGTCGATGAAGCGGGGGCCGCCAAGCGCGTACGTCTGCACCAGGATTCGAGCTGTCTTAACCATCATCTCGGTGATGTCCAGTACCTGTTGAGGGCTCTCGCCCAAGGCGACGAGGCCGTGATTCTGGAGAAGAAGCGCGCGCGGCGATTCCCCTCGCTCGCGGAGCGCGGTTTCCAGACTATCGCGGACTGCTCGGGCAAGCGCCTGTCCAGGACCTCCGTATGGCACAAAGACGGGGGTGCCGCACACGAGGGACTCGGCGGGGAAAAGTGAATTCGCGAAGGCAGAGGCGGCATCTCGGGCGCAGAGGATTGCGTTGATTGCCGTCGGGTGTGTGTGACCCACGAATGAAGCTCCGCCGGTAGTTAGACAAAGAGCGTGCATGGCCGTCTCGATGGAGGGTGACCCGGGGGCCTCGAGATCCACCTTTGTCTCAGCAAGACGCAATCCCATCTCGGCTTCCTTCAAGTCGGGACCGTCCACCAAGTCAAGTACTTTGGTCGTGTCGACCTTGAGAAACCCATCGCTCCTGGCGTGGGCCATCCGACTGCCGCTGGCCTTGACCCAGAACGATCGGCTGTCGATCTTCGCTGAGGTGTTGCCCTCGCTCAAGATGACGTAGTCGCGCTGCGGGCTACCCAAGGTCTTAGTCATCTGGACGAGCTGCGCGATTCTTTTCAGGGTCCCTCCATGTATCCCGTTGTCTTCTTCGATGTAGGCAAGTGTACCACAGGCCGGTGGTAGGGCAAGAAGGAGTCCTTCCGCGGAGCGGGCGCTGATGCGCGGCGTCTCCAGACTGTCTTGTCCCCTTCTCGAGTCCTCGCCGGCTTCCAATAAGGCTGCGCTGAAAACGTGCTTGACCAGGAGCATGTGCGAAAGTATAATGATGAAGAGGCTCATGCCTCGTGCCCCGATCTCAAGTCAAGCAGGAGGAACAGATTCCAAAATGGGCGACATTCGAGCCGCGGTGGTGACTGTCAGCGACAAAGGATTTGCTGGTGAGCGTGAGGACGTTAGCGGCCCAGAGCTGGCCGGTTTGGCGCGCCAGATGGGGGCCGACGTTATCCGGCAATGCGTTGTGCCCGACGAGCGGGAGGAGATCGTCCGACAACTCGTCTCCCTTTCGGACCAGATGGAGGTGGATCTCGTCCTCACGACCGGAGGAACGGGTGTCACACCCCGGGACGTAACCCCTGAGGCAACGCGCGCTGTGATCGAGCGCGAGATTCCTGGTTTGGCGGAAGTTCTGCGCTTTGAGGGGTACCGTCAGACCCCTCTGGCGGTCATCTCTCGAGGCGTCGCGGGCACTCGAGGTCGTACACTGATCGTCAACCTTCCCGGCAATCCCAAGGCGGTGCGCGAGGGAATGGAGACACTGACGGAGATCCTCCCGCATACGATCCAGATGATGCGGGGCGAGCATACCGAACACGAGACGACTTAGAACAGAAGCCCAGAGCATGGCTTGCGGGGAGGTCATGGCCAGAAGAGAACGTCCAGTCCTGAGTGTTGAAGAGGCTCAGGCTCACATCCTATCGACCGTCCACGTGCTGGGGCCCGAGAAGGTCCAGCTTCTTGAGGCCGCCGAACGGGTCCTTGCGCAAGAGGTCCCTGCTGATCGTGACATCCCGCCCGTCACAAACGCTGCAATGGATGGTTTCGCTCTGCGGGGCGCAGATGTCGCAGCCGGGAGGCGGGAGTTCGAGGTCGTGGGGCAGGTAGCTGCGGGACACCAGACCGACGTTCGTGTAGGACCTGGCGAGGCAGTCCGGATTATGACCGGTGCGCCTGTGCCTGAAGGTGCCGACACGGTCGTGCGGTTTGAACAAACCCAGCTGTCGGACGGACAGATTACGTTGCTGAAACCCCCGTCACCCGGAGCCAATGTCCGCCAGGCCGGGGAGGATGTCCGCCGGGGACAGAGCGTCCTTAAGCCTGGCAAACTGCTCCGTCCCCAGGAGATTGGGATGCTGGCGGCGTTGGGCCAGCTTGAGGTCAGCGTCATCCGGCGTCCACGAGTTGCCATCTTGGGTACCGGGGACGAGGTCGTTCCGCCCGACCGCACACCGGGCCCCAGCCAGATCCGCGACGCGAATTCTCACACCGTCGCCGCTCAGGTCCAGCGCTACGGTGCCGTTCCCCTTATGATGGGTGTCGCTCACGACGAGGAGGAACTCGTGAGACAAGGGATGCGGAGTGCCGTGGAACGAGGAGCCGACTTCATCATCACCTCCGGCGGGGTCTCCGTCGGTGATTTCGACCTTGTGAAGCAAGTCATGGACGCCGAGGGCCGGATGCACTTCTGGTCACTGAACATGAAGCCTGGACGGCCCATGGCCTTCGGCGATGTCGGCGGCGTGCCCCTCCTCGGCCTCCCTGGCAATCCTGTGGCGGCGATGATCAGCACGCGGCTCTACGCGCGTCCTGCTCTCCTCAAGATGCAGGGGCGTCGATCTTGGTCGGAGTCGACCATCATAGCTCGCCTGGTGGATCCCATCACGCGGAAAGACGGTCGCCGTCACTACCTCCGGGTCCGTCTCCGTGACACCGAGGATGGCTTTGAGGCTGAACAGACCGGTGATCAGGGTTCGGGCATTCTGAATTCACTCGTGCAGGCTGACGGCTTAGCCGTCATCCCGGAGGACGCGCGCCATCTTCCCGCTGGGTCGGACGTCGAGGTGATCTTGCTGGAGTAGGATCCCTGTCCGGTGATGCGTGGCTGAGTCGGGAGGGGGGATTGGGGCTCCGTTGCTGGGTCGCCCGGTGTGAGCGACGGAGGTTCCGCCGTCAAGTGTGCGATCCCAAACTGGGACTTGAGCCTGCAGATGGTTAGTCCGGGAGAGTGGGCTGAACCGATGGGTGGTGAGCTCACAAGCGAGAGGCTTAAGGAAGTGAGACCTTGATCTAGATGGACAGCATGCCGGAATCACCTCGGCCTCTGACTTGATGTGAAAGCCGTGTCTATCCCCGTGTGGGCGAGGACGACAGGAGTCCGGTACCAGTATGTCGAACAGGAGCGAGGGAGTGCAGGCAGGTCGACGGTCTCCTCAACTGGTGCCACTCTGGATGAGAGGGGTTTTCTTGGCCTATGACTTCTGACCGAATTCTGGCTATCGATGTGGGGGCTGGGACTCAGGACATTCTCCTCTGGGATCCCGGAGTGGGGATGGAGAACAGCGTCAAACTCATCCTGCCGTCTTGGACGACGGTACTGGCTCGGCGTGTGAAGCAAGCCACGGGCAAGGGACTTCCCATCTTCCTCGAGGGCAATCTGATGGGCGGCGGTCCTGTAGTGAGTGCCATGAAGCGGCATCTTCGAGCCGGCTACCCCGTCTATACCACGCCTCGTTCCGCTCTTACCATACGCGACAGTCTGGATGAGGTGCGAGGTCGTGGGTACACTGTCCTTCGCGAGGGCGAGCGACCTCCAGAAGACGATCGGCTCATCACCCTTAAGACGCGTGACGTCGACATGGACGTCTTGGAGGGGGTGTTTGCGCCATTTGGTGTGAGCGTACCCGAGGTGGTTGCGGTGGCAGTACAGGATCACGGTGAGTGTCTACAGGGCTCAAACCGTCGGTTCCGTTTCCAACAATGGCAGCACTTGGTCGCCGACGGTGGGCGACTGACAGACTTGGTGTACGGAGAACCACCTGCGTGCTACACGCGCATGCAGGCGGTGCAGAGGGATGTGCCGGGTGCGATCCTGATGGACACGGGGCCGGCTGCTCTCTGGGGTGTCCTCGACGACGAGCGGGCCGCCGCCAAGCAGGACGAGGGCTTCATCCTTGTGAATGTCGGCAACCAGCACACCCTGGGGGTCCTTCTACGTGGTGAACGAATCCTCGGTCTGTTCGAGCACCACACGGTTCTTATGGACTGGGCCACGTTGGACAAGTTAGTCCGCGACCTGCGAGCCGGCACGTTGACCAACGAAGAGGTCTACGCGGATCACGGGCACGGGGCCTACGTGCACCCGGACTATGCACCGAACGACAGCTTCGGCTTGGTCGCGGTCACAGGACCACAGCGGCACATTGCTGAACCAGGCCGGGAGAGCTTGGATCTGGAGTATGTGTTCGCCGCGCCTTACGGTGACATGATGCTCACAGGGTGCTTCGGTCTGGTGGCTGCTGCTCGACGTCACCTATCCGAGGATGACGCCGCTTCGGTACCACCGTGACAAGCCCATAGCGGCTTCCAACATAGTACTGCACCACAGGAGAGTCCGCGATGCAAGGGGGGCGAGGATGGTAGAGGAACGACGACGGCATTACTTGATCGACATGGACGGCGTCTTGGTGAATGGCAGTACTCTCATCCCCGGCGCGGACGAGTTCATCGGACGCCTCCGGAGCGGGGAAAATAAGTTCCTGGTGCTCACCAACAACCCCCTCTACACGCCGGGTGACCTGGCCCACCGTCTGAGAGCTATGGGCCTCGATCTTTCGGCTTCGAACATCTTCACCTCAGCCATGGCTACCGCCCGGTTCCTGCAGGTACAGAAGCCGGGGGGCACAGCCTTCGTCATCGGCGAGAGCGGACTCACGGAAGCGATCCACGATGTGGGTTACGTTATCACCGACATCGGGCCAGACTACGTTGTTCTGGGGGAGACGCATTCCTACAACCTCGGACGCATTACCAAGGCCGTACGCCTCATAACAGCAGGTTCGCGGTTCATCGCAACTAACCCGGATCCTTCTGGACCGACGGATGAGGGCATCGTGCCCGCATGTGGTGCCATGGCTGCGCTTATCGAGGCTGCCAGCGGCAAGAGCCCCTTCTTCGTCGGCAAGCCGAATCCTCTGATGATGCGCACTGCCCTCAATTACCTTGACGTGCACTCGGAAGACACTGTTATGGTCGGCGATCGTATGGACACTGACATCGTCGCTGGCGTTGAGAGCGGCATGGAGACTATCCTTGTGCTCTCCGGCGTCACTGACCGCGAGGACATCGACCGCCATCCCTACCAACCGACTCAAATCATCGAGTCAGTCGCAAAGATCGAGCTCTGATCCCCGAGACGGACTCAGACGGACCCAGACGCGTGCAGACGGCGCGCCGGACTGGCAGCAGGTCGGCGTAGCGGGTTAATCGATCGGACTACCTTGATGGAGGGATGAAATGGAAAGGCCATGGCTCTCTCACTACGAGGATGGTGTCCTCCCTGAGGCGGAGATACCAGACTACCCGGTTACTCAGAACCTCATTGAATCAGCCGATGACTACCCAGCCAGGCCGGCGCTGGTCTTCGGCAACGTGGTTGAGCCTCTAGGCAACGCATTGATGGACACCACCATCAAATACCGCGAGTTGCTGCGGCTGACGCTTCAGTTCGCGGCGGGGCTCCAAGCCCTCGGCGTGGAGAAGGGCGATCGTGTGGCCGTCCATCTTCCAAACTGTCCCCAGTTCATCATCGCCTACTATGCTGTTCAGATGATTGGTGGCATCGTCGTGCCCTGCAATCCCCAATACGTCGCCCGAGAGATGAAGCACCAGCTTGGCGATGCTGGTGCAGAGACCATCATTACGCTAAGTTTGACATACCCTGTGGTCAAGGCTGTGCGTGGCGACACTCCCCTCAAGCACGTGATCGTCACGAACATCAAGGAATACTTCCCCGGCTTGCTGAGACTACTCTTCACACTTGCTACAGAGAAGAAAGAAGGGCACTACCAGGACATCTCCGGCGACGTGAATACCTACTGGTTCCAGGACGTCCTTGATGGGGCCCCAGCGAAGCCCTCCAAGGTTGAGTTTGACATGGAGGACACTGCCGTACTGATGTACACGGGTGGCACCACCGGTCTACCGAAAGCCGCACAGCTGACTCACCGGAACGTGCAGGCGAATGCTGTCCAGATCCGCGCCTGGCTGCCGAGGATGCAGCGAGGCAGAGACTCTATCCTGACCTCGTTACCCCTCTTCCACAGCTATGGGATGACTACGTGCATGAATCTGGGCATTCTGGCAGCCAGCAGCATGATCCTCATCGCGAACCCGAGGGTCATGCCTCATATTCTCAAGTCGATCAACAAGCACCATCCCACGTTGTATCCGGGGGTCCCCGCCATGTACGTGGCGATCAACAACTACCCCGACATCGATACGTTCGACGTCAGCTCTATTCAGGCCTGCATCAGCGGTGCGGCACCCTTGCCCGTGGAGGTGCAACAGAAGTTCCAGGAGTTGACCGGAGCTCGCCTTGTTGAGGGATATGGTCTGAGCGAGGCCACGCCTGTTACCCACGCCAATCCTATCTTCGGAGAGAATCGGATTGGCACGATTGGTCTTCCTTTTCCCAATACAGACGCGCGAATCGTGGACGCCGAGGCTGGAGAGAAGACATTGGACGTGGGGGAGGTTGGAGAGCTTGTGGTGCGGGGCCCCCAGGTGATGAAGGGATACTGGCGCATGCCGACGGAGACGGCCAACTCACTGCGCGATGGATGGCTGCACACCGGGGATCTGGCTCGGATGGATGCAGATGGCTACTTCCAAATCGTCGACCGGAAGAAGGACATGATCCTGGGTGCCGGCGGCTACAATATCTATCCCCGGGAGGTCGAGGAAGTCCTCTATGAGCACCCGGCGGTGAAGGAATGTGCGGTGGTAGGGGTGCCGATCAGCGTTGAGAAAGGCGAGCGGGTTAAGGCCTACGTGGTTCGCAAGGAGGGAAGCGACGTCACGGAGGGGGAGATTCTGACGTTCTGCCGTGATAACCTGGCCCCCTATAAGGTGCCTCGGTTCGTCGAGTTCCGCGAGGACCTACCTAAGACGATGGTGGGTAAGATCTTGCGGCGGGTTCTGCTGGAGGAGGAAAAGAAGGCAGCGCTCGAATAGCGGCGCGCCAACGGCCGTTGTCCAATCCATAGATGAGAGAGAGGGGAGCCCGCGGGCTCCCCTCTCTCGTTGGAGTTGTGCCTATCCGTCCAGGCGTCGTCCGCCCTAGGCGGGTGCGGGTGCAGGAGGCATATCTAGAGCGGGTTTGCGCCGATCGGTGGCTTTACGGCCCGCTGGCTGCTCTGAGCCCGAGGGCGGAGGCGTGCTCTCAGACGGTTCAGGGGCCGTGTCAGCGGTCCCGTCGAAGAGGGCCACGAACTCGTCCGCATTGAGCGTCTCTACCTCAAGCAGGGTCTCTGCGATGAGGTCAAGCTTGTCGCGGTGGTTCGTCAGCACGTCTGTTGCCCGCTGATGAGCTGTATGGACGATGTGTCTGACTTCTTGGTCGATCTCCTCGGCCACGGCCTCACTATAGTCTCGCTGTTCGCCGATCTCCTTGCCGAGGAAAACCAGCTCTTCCTTCTGACCGAACGTCATGGGCCCCAGCTTATCGCTCATCCCGTAGCGGGTCACCATGTCCCTCGCCAGCTTCGTGACGCGGCTCAAGTCGTTCTCCGCACCGGTGGTGATATCACCGAAGACCAGTTCCTCCGCGGTGCGCCCGCCGAGGGCATAGGCCAGATCGTCCTCGTACTTGGCCTTGCTCACCAGGTTGCGATCCTCCTCGGGCAGGGCCATCGTATAGCCGGCAGCCATCCCGCGGGACACGATGGAGACCTTGTGTACCGGGTCGCACTTCGGTAGTACGTGGGCCACGATGGCGTGCCCGGACTCATGATAGGCTGTGATCAGCTTCTCTTCCTTGGAGATCAATCGGCTCTTGCGCTCCGGCCCGGCGATCACGCGCTCGATCGATTGCTCGAGCTCCGCCATACCGGTGGCCTTCTTGTTCCGGCGGGCGGCCAGAATCGCCGCCTCGTTGACGAGGTTCTCGATATCGGCACCCGCGAACCCCGGGGTTGCCTTAGCCAATGTCCCAAGGTCCACGTCATTTCGCAGTGGCTTACCACGCACGTGGAGCTGGAGAATCTCCTGGCGTTCTCGCTTGTCCGGTTTGTTTAGGATGATCCGGCGGTCGAACCGGCCAGGGCGCAGCAGCGCCGGGTCGAGGATGTCCGGGCGGTTTGTGGCGGCGACGACGATCACGTTTGTATCGGTGTCGAACCCGTCCATCTCGACGAGGATCTGGTTGAGCGTCTGTTCGCGTTCGTCGTGCGACCCGCCCAACCCTGCACCGCGGTGTCGCCCGACGGCGTCGATCTCGTCCAAGAAGATGATGCAGGGGCTGTGTTTCTTGGCCTGTTCGAACAAGTCGCGGACGCGAGAGGCACCGACGCCGACGAACATCTCGACGAACTCAGACCCGGAGATGGAGAAGAAAGGCACGCCGGCCTCACCGGAGACGGCCTTGGCCAAAAGAGTCTTTCCCGTCCCCGGTGCTCCCATCAGGAGCACACCCTTGGGGATCCGTGCGCCGAGCTGGATGAACTTTTCGGGCTCCTTGAGGAATTCAACGACCTCTTTCAGGGCCTCCTTCGCCTCCCGCGCCCCGCCCACGTCGTCAAAGGTCACAGAGGGTTGGTCGCCGGTGTGCATACGAGCCTGACTCTTCCCGAAGGAGAGGGCGCGGCTGTTGGCGCCCTGGAACTGGCGGAGCATCAGGTATCCGCCGACAAACATGGCGATCACGAGCAGGATCGACCCTCCAGCACTCAGTAGGGTCATCCAGTCGGGCGGTTTGACGACTTCGATCTCTACGCCCGCCAGATCCTGCTGCGTTACGCCCAAGTTTCGCAATTGCTCGGTAATGGTCGACTCTGGTCCCTTGTGAGAGATGACATCGCGACCATCTGTCAGGTCGACCAGTAGCTTGTCATCCTCAACTCGAATGCTGGCGACGTTCCCTTCCCGCACCTGAGCCGCCACCTCAGAAAGCTTCATATCCTGAACGTCCTGTACTTGCTGTGAGTAGAAGCTGTAGACCAAGAAACCCACAGCGGCCAGGATGATCAGGTAGATGAATGGACTTCCCCTCGTTTTGCCTGTCACTACCTTCCTCCATATCCTAAACGAACACCCGTCACCCGATAACCGGTCCCCGGGCGCACGCCTGCATCCCTATGTACCGTGTTTTACAAGATGATTATACCAGAAATTAACGTTCACTGCCACTATTCTCGAACCTCGAAGGCGATCACGAGGATACTGTTCGAGGTTTGTTCCGTTCTTCCTGGATCGACGACTGGCAGCCTGTTGCCTGGTTCGCCAGCGGGGTACATGCCCACCCGAAGCTGGTACTCACCGACAGGTGTCTCCGGAGGAATCGTCAGTTGGTGAGGATCCACAATTTCCATCCCCCGGGTCCACTCCGTGGTCGGAAGATGGGGCTGTCCGTCGTCCTGCGCGACTAGGTTGCCGTCGGCGTCCATGAGATGAATGAAGACCGCGTATCGCTGCTCTATCGTGGAGAGGGCCTTCCAGCGGAATGTGACGCCCAGCATCTCTCCCCGCTCGAATGTATTCTGCTCCAACACGGCGCCCTTCAGAAGGATCCTATCGTCGAGATTCGCCTCCAGGGCAATGTCCGATCCAGTGCTCACGGTTAGCGTGATGCGGTCCCCGGCCCGGACAGTGGCACCAGGCTGGGGCTCCTGAGACATCACCATGCCCCCGGCTTCGGCACTCCAGGTTTCCTGAATGATCACCTCGAGGTTCATCGATTCGAGGCCTTCCCTCATCTCATCGGCGGTCTGCCCGGTGACATCAGGCACGGTCAGCTCGCGACCAGGCCCTGCAATCACGACCGAGACAGTGCCACCCGTCGGCACATTTTCGCCGGCGGGCGGATCCTGCTCGAGTACGGTGCCCTCGTCATGGCCTGCCGCCTCTTGCTCTTCCTTGATGTCCATCTCCAGCCCAGATCGCTGGAGCATTCTGCGTGCCTCGTCCGTGGGGCGGTTCGTGATTTGTGGAACCACTACCAGATCCGCCTCTGCGGTCCTAGCGACAAGAGGGGTGGATGTCAGTGTAGGGGGGGTAGTCGGCAGTGAGGCGTAGGACCGGTAGACCAGCCACCACAGGGGTATCAACCCAACGACTGCCACGAATGCGATGACCGTGAGCACCCAAGTCCAACCGTCGACGCTCAACGCCCCCGCGTGAACGGGGACTGGCTCGCTGGCTGAGGGGCTCTCGACAGACACCTCGTGCGACGGAGCGGCCGTCACCGCTGGCTGCCAGCCCGTCGGCTGTTCCACTTGAAGGCGATAGTCCTCCAGGACGTGGGCCAATTGCTCTGCCGTCCGATAGCGTGCTGCTGGTTCCTTCGAGAGAATCTTCCGAACGATCCACTCCAGGCGAGGAGGGACCTGGGGGTTCCGGGCCAGAAGCGGCGGCGGTTCCTCCCGCAGGTGCTTCATAGCCAGGGCGGTGGGGTTGTCTGCCCTGAACGGCGGTGAGCCGGCGAGCATCTCGAACATGACGATACCGATGCTGTAGACGTCGGAGGCCGGCGTCGGCTTTTCGCCCGCTGCTTGCTCTGGGGCGAAGTAGATTGGGCTGCCCCAGACGGTGTCTGAGTCCGTCAGGCCGGATTCGGAGAGAGCCCGAGCAATGCCGAAATCGACTACTTTTGCCATTCCCTCTTGCGTGATCAGAACGTTTTGTGGCTTGATGTCTCTATGGATGAATCCTGCCTGATGCGCATGTCCCACGCCCCGCGCCACTTGGGTTGCGACATCCACCGCCTGCGCCACATCAAGGCGGCCCCGCTGGCGGATCAGCGTCTTGAGATCCTGCCCGTCCACGTACTCCATGACGATGTAGTGTCGGTCGCCGTCTCTCCCGACGTCGAAGACGGTGACGATGTTCGGGTGGTCCAGGCTGGCGGCGGCGCGCGCCTCCCGCTGGAAGCGCTCGAGGAACTCGGGATCGCCCGCGAAGCGATGGCGCAGCACCTTCACGGCCACGCGGCGTTCCAAGAGCATATCCAAGCCTTCGTAGACCATGGCCATCCCGCCGGAGCCAATACAGGTCACGAGGCGATATCTGTCGTTGAGTTTGACGCCTTCCATACTTTGCCAGCCTCGGTTAGTGGAGATAGATAAACTATTGTACTTTGATTCAAACCCTTAGGCAAGATAACGGCTTCTGGTGTGGGTAGGCAGGGAGGTTCCGCCCCAGTGCCGTTGGCGCGGTGAGCCGTTCTTCTTCCTTGGCGGGAGTGAAGTGTGGCACCCGCGGGACTTGCCAATCGGTGGATTTGAGGTAAGGTAAGGCGAAACTCAAGAAAGGAGGAATCCAGGCTCCAATGTTGACTGTTAGTCGCAGGCGATTTCTCATAGGTAGCGGCGCCAGCTTCGCTCATCTGGCACTCCCGCGAACCCTCCTCCGCGAAGACATACCCGTTGTCTTCGCCCCTCCAAAGCCGTTTGGACGTGTCGCCACCTGGTGGGGGCAGGTCGTACGTGGCGAGCCCTCCCAAAGTGCTGAACGGGTGACTTCACTGGGTCGTGATGAGGTGATTCCCCTTCGGGCGGCGGTGATCGGGGACGCTCCTTGGCCGACGAATCCGGTCTGGTACGAGACCGAGGGTGGCTATGTTCACAGCGGCTATGTCCAGCCAGTGGATGACGCGCCACAGTCAGAGGTTGTTCAGGATGTCGAGGAGCCTGGCTTCTGGGCGGAGGTCGCAGTGCCCATCGCCGAAGCTCGATGGCGCCCGCTCAGTCCATACGTCTCCTACAAGCTCTACTACCAGACGGTGTACCGGGTGGTTAAGGCTGTGGCGGACGACGAAGGCGGCTGGTGGTATCAGCTGAAGGATGGCCTGACCTGGTCACCCGGTCCCTACGTGCGAGCGGAATCGATGCGGCGGGTACCGGCAGATCAACTTCAGCCAATATCGCCGGGGAGGACCGATAAGTGGCTCAGCATCAGCATCCCCGATCAGTGGCTGGCGTGTATGGAGGGGGATCAAGCGGTCTTCGAGACTCCTATAGCCTCCGGGGTCTACGGGCTAGGGACCCCGCTAGGTGAGTTCCGTATACTCTATCAGCGTCACACCTCGAGGATGACTGGCGGTGAGGAAGGTGACCGGTACGATCTGCCTGGGGTGGCATTCCCGACGTACTTCACGTGGTCCGGGGTTGCCATCCACGGTACGTATTGGCATAACGACTATGGACGGCGGCATAGTCACGGCTGTGTTAACGTGACTAGTGAGGCTGCCCGTTGGATCTTCCGCTGGGTTGAACCGCACGTGCCGTATACCGAGCATACGTTGCGGACACCCGCGGGAGAGGGAACCCGCGTCGTCGTCACCTAGTCTGGGAGCACCCCAGTCCAGGAGGTCCCCTGCGACGTAGAGACTTCGACTACATCGTCATTGCCGTGATGCTGACGTCGAGTCTCTACGTCACGGTCACGGGCCTGATGGCGGACCTCTTCGGGCTGCATCAGTTCGTTTTCCACGCCTACGCCGGTTACATCTTCACCACTGCCATACTGATCCACATTGGGCTCAACAGTCCGCGGATGTATGCCCATCTCCGGGGTCTGTTCGACGGGCGCTCCAAGACAAGGCAGCGGCGGTCAAGGGAGTTCGACTCGAAAAGGTCTGTCGGGCGACGTGAACTCATCATCGCTGCCGTGTCCGCCGTTGGTGGATTCTTTGCCGGTTGGCTGATTCCTGAAGAAGGGCGTCCGCTACCCGGGGACGCAGTGGACATGGGAGAGCTCTACCATCGGTGGAGCGCGCCCGATCACGGGTTGGATTTTCCGATGCCCAACTGGGGTGAGCGCCCAGCGTCGTACAAGACCTATCCGGATGCAGAGCTTGTGCCCTTGCCGGAACCTGGCTGGGCGTCCAATATGACCGTGAGCCAGGCCCTGGAGGCCCGCCGCTCCAATCGGGATTATGCGACCCGGTCCTTGTCCAAAGAGGCTTTGTCGGCACTGCTCTACGGTGCGCAAGGGATCACACTGGACCGCCTGGCTTTCCGCGCCGCGCCCTCGGCTGGTGCTCTCTACCCGATTGAGCTGTATCCCATCGTTCACGACGTGCAGGGAGTATCGCCCGGTGTTTATCACTACGCGGTGCAGGTACACGCGTTGGAGCGCTTGGAGGCTGGGGATTTCCGTGGGCGGGTAACCCGGGCGGGGCTGTATCAGGCCTTTCTGGGGGACGCCGGGGTTTGTTTTTTGCTGACGGCTGTCTTCCAGCGCACTCGGTGGAAGTACCGCCAGAGGGCGTATCGCTACGTGCTGCTGGAGGCCGGACACGCGGCACAGAACGTCTATCTAGTGGCCACTGCCCTGGCGCTGGGCGCCTGTGCCGTTGGGGCGTTCTATGATGAGCAGTTCAATGATCTTCTCGGATTGGACATCCAGGAGGAGGCAGTGGTCTACCTGGTCAGCGTGGGCGAGTTGGCTTAGGTTCAGCGATGCTGGCTTGGGCTTGGCGATGCTTAGACCAGCAGCAATACCCCTGTCACCGCCAGCATCGCTGCAACAGTCTTTCGGAACATCGCCTGATTGAGAAATCGCTGGAGCCACGACCCGGCCACGACACCTGCCACGAGGAATGGCGTCATGAGCGCCGCCAAACCAAAAACCTTGCGATCTAGCAGACCACCAAGAGTGAACAAGACGAGCTTGTAGCACGCATCGGCGAAGAAAACCCCGTATAGAGTTGCCCGGAAAACCTGCTTGTCTCCCAGCACATGCGACAGATAGATGATGATTGGTGGGCCGTTGACGCTGAACATCGCCCCCAATGTCCCGCCAAGGAAGCCACTCAGCGGCGCCAGAGCGTCTCCCAAGGTGCCTCGCGACGTGAGGATCTCTGGTTGGCTCTCCATGAGCATGAGCAGAGCCCAACCGGTCACCAGAACGCCGAGAATGCGTTTCAGAATCTCGTGGTCGAAGGAGACCAGGATCCACGTCCCGATGCCAGACCCCACGATCATACCGCTCAACAGCAGGAGCAAGAGGCGACGGTTGATGGAACGCCAGTTGGAGGCTACCAAGAGGACTCCCGACGCGAGGTCGAAGAGCAAAAAGGTCGGCGTGACAACCTTGACGTCAAGGATCAATAGGAGGAGAGGGACGGCGAAGAGTGCGCTGCCGAATCCGCTCACCCCTTTGACGAGATGGCCCGCTAAGACTATCACACCGACCAGAAGGAGCGTCGAGAGACCTATGCCGGTCATCAATAGCCGTTGTAGTGGACTTTGTTCTCATCGAATTTGGTTCCCGATGGTCTCTCCTCTGCGGGATGGCCCACGGGAACCATGCAGAGCACGCGCAGGGCGGATGGAATACCGAGGGTCGCGCGCACGTGCTTCTCGGATTCCTGGTTGGGGTAGATCCCCACCCAAACCGCGCCGAGATCACGCCCTGTAGCGCAGAGAAGTAGGTTCTCCGTGGCGGCGCTGGCATCCTCCACCCAGTGCTTGGAGCGCCGATCGTTGGCGCAGATGACGAAGACGACCGGCGCCCCGGCGCACATCGAACTCCACGGGTGTGTCTCCGCCAGTTTCCGACGCAGATCACCGTCATCGACCACGATGAACTCCCAGGGTTGGAGATTGTCCGCCGACGGTGCCGCCATGGCAGCTTCCAACAACGCCATGACATCTTCGTCAGTCATAGGATCGTTTGTATACCTCCGGATGCTCCTTCGCTTTTTGATGACCTCAAGCTTCTTGGTTTCCCTCCTCAGCTGTCTCACTTGCCCCGCTTCTGCCGGCAGCCGGATTCCCGATCAACCACTCTGGCTGCGTCCTTCCTCACCGCCAGATCTTCCGCGGCGTGAGCGAGCCGACATGCACGCCGGAGGCACAAGAGCGTGCCAGGGGAGCCTGCCCCTCGAACGTAGCCATCATGGTTCTCGGCGTGTGCCGTGCTCGCTAAGCCTCTTCCTTAAGGTTGAAGCGCCACGCGCACCAGTAGGTGTCAGGGTGGGGATCGGGCGGGCAGGCAATGCACTCGGTCTGGAAGCGTGAATCGATCGTGCTCGCGAAGTTGCCATACTCAATCAGCCCCACCGGCTTGCACGGGAAGTCGGGCAGGCCCTTCCGCTGGCGCGCCACTTGTACCCGGCACCGATTCATACGGAAGACCACGCTGTCCATTCTCTCGTCAACGATCTCTTGCTCGTTGATCCGCGCGTAAAGACGGTACTGGAGAGCGTGCTTAAGCGCCGGAACCCCGCCCCCGGGCTCCAGCCCGAGAAAATGCATAATGCGCTTTGCCTCGATTACCGTGAACTGCTCCCACGCCCGCCGATCCAGCTCGATGGCGGTTGACATGTCGAAGGCGTCCTCGGCAGCCAGGAACCAGAGCCCGTCGTGGGCCAGCCAGTTCTTGGAGGCGATCTCCAGTAGGTCGATGAGCTCCTCTTTGGAATGCCGGCGGAGAATCTCTCGATCAGGCACAGTTATCTCCCCTCGCTAACCAAGCGCCTTGGTCCCACCAAGTCTGACCAGTGCGTTCACTCTCGTGCCAGCTTCGGCAAGCGCCGGCGGATCGATTGCCTATCCCGCCAGATCCCGTAGGTGGCACGTGTCGTTCAGCACGATAATCGTGGCCTGACCATCCGCGTCGATGTCGAAAACGTTGACGGCGCACGTGTCTTGTCGCAGGTGCCAGAAATAGTCGTTGCCCAGGCCCAGAATGGCGCATAAGAGCACCCTGTTGACGACCATGTGGCCCACCATCGCGACGGCTTCACCACGATGGCTGTCCGCGATGGTGCTCAACCCCCGGGTAACACGGTCGCGCACAATAGACAGGTTCTCCCCGCCTGGGACCTGTACTGCATCGGGATTCTTAAACCATGCACGAAGAAGCTTGGGATGGCGTGTCCTTACCTCCTCCGGAGTCAGACCTTGCCATTCGCCGAAGCTGATGTCGAGCAGCGCGCTATGGGGACGAAACTCCAGATCGTGAGCACGGGCTATAGCCTCGGCCGTCTCCATGGCCCGTCCCATTGGGCTGGCGTAGACGGCGGTCACCGGCCAGCGATTCCTCACGTAGTCTGCAGTGGCCTGGGCTTGCCTAAGTCCGAGTTTGTCCAGGGGTGGGTCCGCCTGACCGCGGAACCGGACTACTTCGTTCCAGGCTGTTTGCCCATGGCGGATCAAGACGATCCTAGTGGCCTTCTCATCCACACGTTTTCTCACTGTTGTCTCTCGGTGTAGCACCCCAGATGATGCCAGGCGGCGAACTGTGCCTCCACGAAGCCCTCGTAGTCCTTCACGCCGCGCACGAGCCGGACGGGTCCGACTGCGTCTCTGTCGAATGCGAGCCGACCACTCTTGAGGTCCTCGATAGTCGTTGGGAGATAGCCCCTGTCGACCCGAAGCAATTCCGGTCGCGTGATGGCCGTCGCAGCGATCGACTCCCAGGTCGAAAAACCGTCGTCGCGAAACCAAAGACGCATTAGCCCGAACCAGATTCGGCATCGCTTGACAATCAGGCGCGAGACCGGATCGTCCAGCGCCTCCAGAGCAGCGAACTGGGGGCTTCTGATGATGCCGGTCAGTCCGGCCTCGCCCAGAGTGATCGTCACGGGGCAGCTGGCCTGGATGACGGCGTATGCAGCCTCAGGATCAAGTGAGAAGTTCCGCTCCAAGAGACGCCGTTCCCGCCACATCACTGGTCCGGTTGCGCCCCCTGCCACGATGAGACCCTTTACTTTACTGAAGAAATCGGGGTCTAGGGCCGCCGCGTGCCTGAAGTTCGTCAGCGCACCAGTGGCGAGTAGGACGAACTCGTTGGGTCGCGCGTTGACGCTGGCAACGAGATGCATCGCAGCTTCGTTTTCCTTAGGATTCTCGCCCGGACTGCCGGCGCCTCGGTAGACCTTGGGCGTCTCCACGTTGAGTTGAGCGAGGAGCCCGCGCGCCGTCCGAGTCGTCAGGCCGACTGGGCCATTACCATAGGTGGTAGTGATGGCCTGGACGTCGATGCTGGGCTCCCCAAGAAGGTAGAGGAGTGCCAGCCCATCGCCCACGTCCCGAAAGGCGCGTCCCATCGTCAGGTCGCAATCGTGGATGAGAGGGAGGCGCTCCTCGTTGAGGACGGGCTCCAATTCCGGGAGGGAAGGAGGATCCACGTCCGGGACTACGTAGCAGCTATAGAGGAGAATGGCATCTAGAAAGAAGATTGCCAGGGCCAGTGTGAGTGCCACCCAGCCGAGCACGCCCAGGAGCGCGGTCAGCGCCACCCCAGCCGCGATAAGCAAGACCGTCACCCAGAACCACGGACTACGTATCACACTACGGTCTCCTCATGCTTCGAGGACATTCTATCATAGCCGACTGCTTCGGAAGACTCGATGTCGTGTCGGTCCGTTTGAATCGAGGCCGCCACCGGCGACGGATCTGTCCGTTCTCCTATTCCCTTGCTTCCATCGGCATCACGAATCCCATCAAGACGGCTGCGGTCAGCGCTAGAGCCCCACCGAAGAAGAACGGCGCCGACGGGCCCAGGCCCTCCCAGGAGGCCACTCCCTGCCACAACACGCCGGCGATCAACGACGCTGGGAAGTCGAGAAGACCCACGACAGCGTTGTACGTGCCGTACGCGGTGCCGCGCAGGTCCGGGTGCACGATGTCCGCTACCATAGCCTTGATGACGCCGTGGGTCATCCCGTAGTAGACTCCGTAGAGCCCATACAATGCCCATACGTGCCAGCCCCTGCCGGCCAGCGCGAATCCTAGATAGATGACTGCATAGATAACCCACCCCCCGATAATCACCCAGCGGCGGTCGATTCGGTCGGAGAGAGAGCCGGCGGGGGTTGAGACAAAGGTGTACACCAAGTTGAAGGTGATCAGCATGCCGAGCACACCGATAATGCTCAGTCCTCGTTCCTTGGCACGCAGGACGAGAAAAGCGTCTGCAGAGTTCCCAAGATCGAAGATGCCGACGATGATCATGAAGACCGCGAAGCGGCGCCCCAGGCCACGGAAGGATATGCGGGGGCGCTCCCGTCTGTCAGTCACAGGCACATCGCGGGCGCCGATGGCAAGCGACAGCACGGCCAGGACGGCGGGGACCAAGCTGACGAGCACGACGGTGCGGAAGGTTCCCTCGTCGAGTTCGCCCACGCTCCCTTGGGTTATCCAGATTACGAGCAAGGCTATGGACAGCCCCAGGACGGCACCGCCGGTGTCCGCAGCACGGTGGAATCCGAAGGCGAGACCGCGCTGATCCTCGGAGATTGAGTCGGCCACCAGGGCGTCGCGGGGCGAGGTTCGGATCCCCTTGCCCACACGGTCGGCCCAGCGTACGGCCCCCACGGCGAGCCACGAGTTTGCCACGTAGAAGAAGGGTTTGGAAAGTGTCGAGAGCGCGTAGCCTCCCACGGCGAGCCACTTGCGGCCTTGTAGTTTGTCTGAGAGCCAACCCGAGAAAACCTTCAGGAGGCTGGCGGTGGACTCGGCCAGGCCCTCAATGAGGCCGATCACGGCGGTCTCCACGCCCAGCACGTTTGACAGGAAGAGCGGCAAAATGTTGATGACCATCTCGCTGGAGATGTCATTGAAGAAGCTGGTGAAGCTGGCCGCCCACACGTTACGCGGCAGCGAGTGGATTCCTCCTTGCTTCGGTTTGGTCTCCGTGGTCACGTTCTGACTATCTCCCTGATTGGGCTTTCGACTTAGGGCACGCGTCTGGGCCTGTCAGTCTTCCGCGGGTCCATCCCGGATTTCGCCGAGGAGCTCGATGGCCCCCACGCGTCCCTCAATAAAGGTGCTTGTCCCCCGCACCGTACGAGTGTAGTACCTGCGCCTCTCTCCCTTGACGACTCGCTCATGCGAGAGGAGCAGTCCCTCGTCCTCCAGATTGTGCAGCATAGGGTAGAGGGTTCCCGCGCTGAGATCGTACCCGTGCCGGGCCAGCTCTTCGATGAGCCACAGGCCGTAAACTGGCTCTTTGCCGGCACGATACAAGATATGCAATCCGACGAAGCCCAGAAAGAGGTCGCGTGATAGAGTCATGCCTTGGCATAGTATCGAAGGCCGATATTGCGTGACGATACTATACGGTGACTGCGCCAGCGTGTCAAGGTGCAAGCCTCCTCACGATCTAGTTTGCCTATTTGTGGCTTTTGTAGTACGGTAGAAGAATACGATGGGAGTCCCAACAACCCCACCGGCTTCATATCGCGCTTGA